>Ga0265797_10002248_pt1 | contig 32807 bp, 26 predicted proteins | sample P2T30metagenome_FD_192433 | JGI IMG/M metagenome (GOLD analysis project Ga0265797, IMG submission 192433) | Plant litter microbial communities from East Loma Ridge, Irvine, California - P2 T30 | ecosystem: Environmental > Terrestrial > Plant litter > Unclassified | place: USA: California... | reverse complement strand
GCTTTGGGTGGGGCGATCAATGTGATATTAAAAAAAGGAGTAAATAATAATCTTACTGCATCCGTTTCTTACGGTTCATTCAATACCCTGCAAACCAGCCTGACAGGCATGTACAGAAACCAGAAGAACGGTTTTTCGGTAAAAGGATCGGGATTTTACAACTATTCTGACAACAATTATGAGGTCTGGGGAAAGTTTGTAAGAAACATATTGCCCAACGGCAGATACGAATATGTACGTGCCAAACGCTTCAATGACGCCTACAGGTCCATTGGAGGACAAATCGAAGTAGGTTTTACGGATGTAAAATGGGCCGATCAGTTTTTCCTGGGATACAATGCGTCCAGTGATTACAACGAGATACAGCATGGACAATACATGTCTATACCCTACAAGGGACGCTTCTCCGAATCACAGGCTAATGTACTGAGCATGAATTACCGGAAAAAGAATTTTCTGGTTAAAGGATTAGAAGCCACGATAAGCGGTATGTCCAGCAACAGGAAAGAGATTGTGACCGATACCGTAAAATGGAATTATAACTGGTTTGGTGAAAAAAGTATCGGCCTGAACGGTGATCCGATTCTGAGACCAGGCGGTGCACAGCAGGGCGCTCCTACCCTGAACCACATCGACCGGAGAGTGACCACGGCCCGCGGCGGGTTTAACTACGACCTGACAGTCAATCACCGGTTTATATTCAATCATATATTTTACACCATTGACAGAAACCAGCAGGATCTGATGCGCTCGGAAGTGGAAAGGACATTCATCGGAACCAGGGACCTGACCAAAAATATATCTTCATTTGCCTATGAACTGAAAGCATTTGAAACCAGATTAAGGGCCAGCGTATTCGGCAAATATTACCAGCAGAAAATTGACAGAATGGATCCTGTACTGGTCGTAACAGGCGGAGAAAGCACACGCCGCGAAGACAGGATCAGCAGCAATAAAACAACCACAGGTTACGGAGGTGCACTTTCTTATGCGATCAAATCCAATGTATATATACTCACCTCCGCTGAAAAGGCAGTGAGGCTACCGTCAGAAGAAGAGGTATTTGGAAGTCCGGGTGAAAACATCGTGGAAAATTTCGGGATACGCCCCGAGGTCAGCAATAACCTGAATCTCGGGTTCAGGGCAGGTCCGTTCAATACCGGCCAGCATAAGTTCTCATTCGGATTATCCGGTTTTTTGCGGGATACCAGAGATAAGATCGTCCGCAGAGTAAATCCGAGACTCAACGATGCCGTCCAGACCGATCCATTCTAAAACCTGGGCAAAACGAAGGCAATAGGGTTCGAAGCCGAAGCAAATTATACTTTGAACAAAAACCTGAACATCGCTTTCAACCTGTCCAGATTCAATTCGGTATATAATGTTAGATACGATGCCAACGGCAGGGAATACGATTACTATAACAAACAATTGCCCAATGAGCCCTTTTTTACAGCCAATACGGCTATTCAGTATGGTATAAAAGACCTGTTTGCAAAAAATTCCATCCTGAATATTTACTACGGATTCCGATTTGTGGAGCGCTTTTACACAACCTGGCTGGATATTGAAGATTTCAGGACGACTAGACAATACATCCAGGACATCGGTGCCAGTTATGTTTTTCCCAATAAAAAATTCATTGTCAGTGCCGACATAAAAAACATATTCGACAAACAGGCATACGACAATTTCGCTGTTCAGAAACCCGGAAGAGCAATCTACATTAAACTCAACTACTCAATTAATAATTTCTAACTAAAGTCAATTTATAATGAAAAAACCGATTTTAAATCTTTTACTGTTCAGTGCTTTTTTAATGACCGCCACACTGTCGGGTTGTAAAGATGATGAAGGAACAGCTACGCCAGTGGATCCTAATGCGGACCGGTGGATTACTGTTGCGGGTGCATTGATGGGTGAAAATCCCGGAGATGGCAACGGAGGTACAAAGGTATATGCTGTCAGTAAAGAAAATGCTAAAAATCCGGACTATTCCATCAGTGTTTATGATAACGGATATGCAGTAAAATCAAACAGAACGGCACGTTTACAATCTTCTGAGGATGGAAGTACGCTGTTTAACATTGCTTACACCGGTGACAACGGCGGCGAATTTTCAAGATATAAAGTAAACGGTGCAGGTAACTTCTCACAGGAAGATGTAACGGTTAATATTTCCCAGTATGCCAGTACCTCGCCACGGTGGGTTAAGCTGTTTGACGGTGATAAAACCGGTATCGCTGTAAACGTAGCTAACATTGCAGCCAACAACGCAGCAACCGGATCTACACCGACAGCAGCTTTCCAGTATTACCGTGGTACGGCTACCGTACTGGCGCTGAACCTCAAAGATGTTCTGATTTCGGGATACAAACAATATCAGATCCCGTTGACACCTCAGGAAGAACTACTGGGACACGCTATTTTCCGTCTGGACGCTCCTGTACTCAACAAAGCACAGAACAAACTGATCATCGGTACCTGGATGCAAAAAAGAAACCCTGCAACAGGTTTGACCGAAACAGGATTTACCCGACTTGGTTCAAAAGCCGTTGTTGTAGACTATCCTTCCCTGGAAAATCCTAAGGTAATTACGTCAACAGTTGGATTTGGTGATAACAGCGGCTACCGCAGCTTTAACTCTTTTCTTGCAACAGACGGCAACATTTATCAGGCAACGCAAAGAGATTCAAAAGGATCGCATATTCTTAAAATTAACGAAAGTAACGAATACGATAATTCCTACGTTTTCAGTCTGGATGCAGCACTGGGTGTAAAAGATGTGTATGTGGATTGCTGGAGATATGCAGGCAACGGAATTGCCTATGCGCTTTACACACATGGCGGATCTGACCAGGGCTACGTTGCACGTCTTGACCTAAATGCAAAAACGGCTGTAAAAGTAGATCTTCCTTATGATGCCGACCTGGATTTCGGACAGTATCAGGGTATCCTGGTGAGCGGCGATGAAGTTTACATAGCTGTTACGCCTGTTGGCAAAGACGGAAATATCTACATCATCAACAGCAAAACCGGAGCAGTTACAAAAGGTGCCAAATTGGTTAACAAAGCCGGAAACCACTATATAGGTATTTTCTGATCACTTTCTTCAGAGACTCTAAAGTAAAGCGGACTTCATAATTCAGGTCCATGGGCATTGATCAGGAATAATCTGATCAATGCCTGGTTTTTTAGACGTAGACCAAGTCTATTATATCAATAGTTAGAATTAACTTTGTCAACCTTACTTTCTCTAAGAGCCTGTTTAAATTTGTAATATAAAGTTGTTTAGAGCTTATTTTTTTAACGAAACAAGGCAAATTTTGCAGGGATAGCCAAAGCTATCACGAAAAATTTAACGCCGTTGCAGCAAAAAAATAGCATAAACAAATTATAGAATAAATTTTAAACAGGCTCTAAAAAGTGGAAATAAAACCAGATTCAATCAATCTTATTGTATGAAAAAATTATTTGTCGCCGCATTGGCTTTATTTTCCTATGCTGCTCAGGCTCAGCAAAATGTTCTTTTAGAGCAATCTTTCTGGAAAAATTCACCCAATGTGGATGCGGTTAAGGCAGAAATTGCAAAAGGCAGCAACCCTTCCCAGTTTAATGGTGCCAGTTTTGATCCCGTTGTCATGGCGATCAATTCCGGAGCTCCCAATGAAACCATTAAGTTCCTTTTGGAACAACCGGGAAATAATATCAATAAAATCACGCACGACAGCCGCTCTTACTTTCACTGGGCTGCTATGCGCGGAAACACCGAACTGATGGAACATCTTGTTTCCAAAGGGATCAAAACCGGGACCATTGACAGCCACGGTGCTACACCGCTTAATTTCGCTGCAGGCGGCGGACAGGCAAATACCAAAGTTTACGATATCTGCCTGGCTAACGGTGCTGACCTGAAAAAAGATCTTAATGACGAAGGAGCCAATGCACTTTTGCTGGCGGTTGCCAACGATAAAGATTTTGCACTGACCAACTACTTTGTTTCAAAAGGCCTGAGCCTGAACAGTACCGATGCTTCCGGCAACAATGCATTCAGTTATGCTGCGCGCTCCGGTAAAATAGAATTACTGAAAGCCCTTTTGCAAAAAGGTGTACCTGCTACGGACAATGCTTTTTTAATGGCTGCACAGGGATCCCGCGGAGGCGCAAACACGATTGAGGTATATCAATATCTTGAAAGTCTCAAACTTAAACCAAATGTAACGGGCAAGCATGGCGAGACAGCACTTCATAGTGTGGTACGCAGACCCAAGCAGAATGAGATTATCAAATATTTCCTTTCAAAAGGTTTGGATGTAAATAAGGCTGATGAAGACGGAAACACGCCGTTTATGAATGCTGCTGCATCCAACCGGGATACTGAAGTTTTAAACCTGCTTGTACCGGGTGTTAAGAATATCAACCAGGTAAATAAAAAAGGCGTGTCTGCACTTGCCTTGGCAGTTCGCGGCAACGCTCCTGAGGTTGTTACGTATCTGATAGATAAAGGTGCATCTGTGACAGCAACTGACCAAAGCGGCGATAACCTGGCTGCCTATCTGATACAGTCGTACAGTCCGCAGAGAGCAGATGATTTTGCAGCAAAGGCTAAAATTTTGCAGGATAAAGGTTTAAAAATGGCACAGCCTCAAAAGAATGGCAATACGCTTTATCATTTGGCTGTTGCTAAAAATGATCTTTCGCTGGTAAAAAGTCTGCAGCCTTATGGCATTGATGTAAACGCAAAAAACAGTGAGGGACTGACTGCCCTTCACAAGGCGGCAATGGTTTCCAAAGACGATGCCATGCTTAAATATCTGGTTTCGATCGGAGCAAAAAAAGAAATTCAGACCAATTTCCAGGAAACCGCTTTTGACCTGGCTGGCGAAAATGAGTTCCTTTCAAAAAACAATGTTACTGTTAACTTCCTGAAATAATTTTCATGTCCTATTTATTTAAAACAGCACTTCTGCTGCTTACGCTAACGATAGCCCGGCCTGCGGATACCATAGCACAGGCTACCGGAAAATATAAATGTATGATCCAGATGAGCAACTACATGGGTGAAGGCGCTTATGTGGTCATTTCACTGATCAACCCTAAAAATGCTTACGAGAAAACACTTTATGTGCTCGGGCCGGACAAGCAATGGTATAAAACCCTAAAGGAATGGCATGCATTTCAGTCTAAAAAACCGGCTAACATCAGTGCCGTCACCGGTGCTTCGGTAACAGGCGGCGACCGCAGCACAAATGTTCTTGAAATTGACAATGCAAAAATCAATAAAGGATACAAACTTCGGTTTGAAAGTGCAGTGGAAGACAAAGAGTATTACGTAAAAGATCTTGAAATTCCGCTGACGACAGAAGCACTCGCGAAAAAAAGCGAGGGCACAGGTTATATCCGCTATGTCCGGTTCAGCCCGAATTAATTCCTGAAATTCGAAAAGGAGGATTTTTCACAGCATGTTCTTCAAATCCTTATTCAAAATCCCTGCATTCAGTTGCGGGGATTTTTGTTTTTTGGAATGAACTAAAATAAAGGCACAAAACCGCTACGACTATTGTGGAACCTATTTATTTGTGCTACCGTGTTGTCTCATCATGAGTAGTAAGAAATGTTCATTTTAGGGTTTGATCCAGCCCTATGGAGGGAAATATATAAAGAACAACAGGACTTATTGAAAATTCTTTCGGAACGCATCCGGCGAATGACCGGTATGGTTCTTAAAAAAACGAATGAAGTAAGATGGATCCTCGTAACCCAAATGCCAGGCAATATCCTTGATTTGATTGGGAGTTGCCAGCAAATATCGTTTTGCCTCCAGAATGATCTGTCTGTTAATTAAGTCTGCAGTCGTTCTTCCGACAGCAGACCTGGTAATTGAATTTAGTTGATACACGGAAAGATTAAGAAGTTTAGCGTATTCCGAAACACTTTTTACCTCGGTGATATTGCATTCCAGTAACCTTAACAGTTCTTCGTAACGCTCCTGTTTGTACGCCGCCACTACAAATGGAGGCTGCCCGGGATTTTGGCTTTGCCTTACGAATTCGATGAAGAACAGGTCCATATTCGCTTTTATAGCTTCATTATATCCTTCCTGCTTCAGGCTATGTTCGTTAAAACAGTTTGAAAGATAGTTGAGCAGTTTTTTGAATCTGTTTTCTTCGACCTGACAATAGTTACTGCCCGTTACCTTCTTCCACTTCTGCTCGGTTATGGCGTTCTTGGGTAGATAAAATAAATTATCAAATTCTAACAGATAACCTGTACTTTCTGCTTTCAAGTGAAGCCGATGAACCTGACCCGGCCGCAGAATAAAGACTGCACTAGCTTGAACATCATAATTGACAAAATCGATTTCATGAACTCCTGAACCGCTTTCTATGACCAGAATAAAGTAAAAATCATGTTTGTGAAGATCGTGGGATAAATCCTTTCCTTCAAGTACATCGCGGACACGCCTGATACTAAATGGTGCGTCAGCAATTTGCGGCTGATTTGTACCGGCCATATGTCTGATCGGAATTGTCTTCATAATCTAACGCTTAAAAGGTGAAGACTCCGCTTCCTTAGCAAGAATATGTATCTGCATTTAAAATTAAGAAAATTTTGTAAGGCATGGCATTCATTTCAGATAAGTCCTGTACAACTTAACTTTCGTCCTGTCTGCCAGTTCTCATCTGAAATTACTTTTGTATCCAACAAGCAATTTCAGAAACAATATGACAACAAAAATAAAATTAATCACGGCTCTCAAAATCTGGCTGGTGATTTATCCGTCAATCACAGTTTTTCTACATCTGTTCGGTGAAGCAATATCCATTTTGCCGCTTTATTTGAGAACCCTGATTTTAACGATAATACTGGTTCCCTGGATTGTATTCGTCGGGCTCCCCCTTGTAAATCATCTCGCCGGATTTATTTCCGGCAAACCGGTACATAAGTAGCAAGGCATATAATCTTAAAATAAGGTGATGAGAATTAAAAATTTGGACGCAATCATTATTGGCGGAAGTTATTCTGGGCTGGCAGCAGGAATGGCATTGGGCAGAGCGATGAAACAGGTTTTGATTATCGACAGCGGGTATCCCTGCAACAGACAAACACCCTTTTCGCATAACTTTCTTACACAGGACGGCAAAACACCATCAGAAATTTCGCTGCTTGCCAGGGAGCAATTACAAACTTATACGACTGTTTCATTTCTTCATGGACTGGCTATCCATGGAAAAAGGACTGACCATGGTTTTGAGATTAAATTGACCTCAGGTGAGACATTTGCCGCACGGAAGCTGATTTTCGCCACCGGAATCACAGATCTTATAGAAGACATGGAAGGATTTGCCGAATGCTGGGGAATATCGGTCCTGCACTGTCCTTATTGCCATGGATACGAAGTAAGAAATGAAAAAACCGGGATAGCAGGGAACGGAGAAAGTGGTTTCGAATTAGCCAGGCTGATTTCTAACTGGACCGAAAATTTAATCTTGTTTACAAACGGACCAACCACCTTAACCGGGTCCCAGGTTGAGCAGCTTGCCAAGCGGAAAATCATGGTAGTTGATACGAAGTTTCGAAAACTGGATCATATCGATGGATATATTCAAAATATTGTTTTCGAAGATGAAACGAAAGTTTCTCTAAGCGCTATTTATGCACCGGCACCCTTTCAACAACATTGCCGGATACCGGAGTATTTGGGATGCGAATTAACCAGTGAAGGTTATATCCGGATTGATCAGTTTCAGCAGACTACCGTAGAAGGAGTTTATGTTTGTGGGGATAATGGTACGCGCATGCGTACCATTGCGAATGCAGTTGCTACGGGAACAGCAGCAGGTATTTCTGTGAGCAAAAAAATAATCCTGGAAGAATTCGATTGAAATTTTGAAATCTAATGGATCTATTCTGAGGTATGATGTTTCTTATAATAACAAGTTACACGGGTAAGGATCTGTTGCTTCCGAAAATCCCGGCAACTTTTAATTAGCCCGAATTAGTTAAAAAAAATTATCAGTTATCAATCATAAAAATGAAAATTATCATCGTAGGTGCCACAGGTACCATGGGGAAACATTTGTCCCAATCATTTGAAAAAGACCATGATATTATTAAAGTTGCATCCCGTGGCGGAGATATCCAGGCTGACATTACTTCGCTGGAATCGATAGAAAATTTGTTCCGGCAAGTAGGTGCCTTTGACGCCTTAATATCCACAGCCGGACCAACCTATGTTGGCCCATTGAAAAAAATGACAGATAAAGAATTCAGAAAAGGAATAGAAGGGAAATTGATGGGCCAGGTAAACCTGGTACTGGTCGGACAATGTTACATTAAGCCAAAAGGGTCATTCACCCTAATTGCGGGAGCCTTAACCTCAGCCCCCCAACTGAATTTTTCTAATGCATCTGCTGCCAACGGAGCTATTGAAGCATTTGTCAGGGCCGCAGCCATAGAGCTCGAAGACGGAGTCAGGATCAATGCAGTTAGTCCTACGGTAATCGAAGATTCGCCGCAATACTTCCCATACTTTCCGGGCGAAGTACCTATTACAATGAAACAGCTGGAATATGGGTTTCGGAAAAGTGTATTCGGCGCGAATACAGGACAAGTGATCGTGCCATTTTAAACTTTGCTCAAGCAATAAGATATAAGCAGCCTTCCCGGTCGCTGTTTTATAATGAGGGCAGGCAGAATAATTGCCTATACCATATATTCAGGTGGAAAAACCCACAGACTAATGTCGTGAGGTTTTTCCACCTTACCTTCATATACCCTTATTTTTGACCGGATAAATACGTTTTCTGCTTAATAACTTCTTTATTAACAATCTGACGATCATGGAACAAACACATTCAGCATCATCTGCAAAGCCATTGGTGGCAACACTTGCCATCGATCCTTCTATACAGCAATATTTCAACCAGCTGCGGCAACAGCATTTCCCGGCCGAACGTAATTACATTGATGCACATTTAACCCTTTTCCATGCCTTGCCGGATCAGCCCTATATTCCGGAAGGTCTTAAAGAGATCGCAGAGAATCACAAGACCTTTGATGCAACTGCCCAGGCTATCGTCTCTCTTGGCAACGGTACTGCATTTAAAATTACATCCACTGAGCTGCCTGTGTTACATCAGAAGCTGCAAAAAAAATGGTTTGATTTTTTAACAAATCAGGACCGGCAGAAAAGAAATTTTCACATTACGATACAAAACAAAGTAGAATCTCAGATCGCAAAACAGCTACAGGCGGATATGATCCCCGGATTTAACCCTTTCAGCTTTACCGTTCACGGTATTCAGCTGTGGCGCTACCATGGCGGGCCGTGGGAATATCTTACGAAATTTGAATTTGGTGCCTCTCTTACCTGAACGGTAACAGCTCCAATTTCTCCTCTCTTTTACCTGTTCAAAGTTACCGGACGGGAGCGGTTCATCACAAAATCCTTACGGATTCCAAGCATACCGCCATAAGAAGTACGGTAGAGCTTCCCGATATCAGCCGCAAACGAACCTCTTACCGTTATCCCATCCAGAATATTGAACCTTCGCTGTAAGGAAAGCAGTCCCGAAAATTGTTTCACCGTATGATCAAAAGGCAGATCATAGGTACCGATATTGGTAGAATAAGAGAGTTTACTTTCCCAGATAAGGTCCAGAAGCTTGCCCCTTAAACCGGTATGAAAAACGGAAACACGATTGTTGCTTGTGAAGAAATCCGCATACTTCGGATATCTGAAATCCGTATCGGATGTTGGTGCTATAAAGGGAGTACCAATCGTACGGTTGTGATACGACCAGCCATCACGGATCTGCGAATTATTAAAATAATTGTCTTTCCCAAAATCGCCGCGTTTTATTACATAGTCTTCCACGTTAAACTCAGGTCCTCCCTGGCTCTTGGTAAACAAGAATTCAAATACTGCATCGGTGACCTCAAATACAGCTCCATAAGAGTTCTTTCTTTTTAGCCGGATGCCGTTCAGGCCATCTTTGATATTTGTAAGCGCATAGAGTGTTCCGTCTTCATAGATGTTCTGGCGGTAGATAAAAAGCGTAGATGCGTAAGTTTCTATTTCGATGCCCAGATCCAGCGTCCCCAGGTGATTGCCAACGCGGTTACCGTTATCAAAGGAATTGGGTATCCTATTGGCATCACCGGGCTTGCCTGTAATGATACGGAGGTAATTTGCCCATCCCATTGGCATTTTTCCTTCAATGGTCAGGTAGGGCGACCTGCCTCCCCACTGTACCTGATGGTTAAATCCGCCATACAGCTTTACTCGGGAATCTTTTCTGCCAATTCTCAGATACAACATCTTCTGGTGAAGCTTTAAATTGCTTGTAACCGCCCTTTTGCTTTCAAAAAGTCCCTCAGAATAAGCTCCGTGAAATGATATCCAGCCATTGGTAAAAGGTACCGAAACAAAATCCGTTGTTCCGATCTGGATTTTGGGGATAGGCATTGCGTTTGTAGACCAGGCATAAGAACCGCTGCCCAGAGTAGAATCTGCCAGCCCGATCCATTGCTTTTTACGGCCTGCAAACAACTCCCAGTTTTTGAAGCGCAGCGAACCGTTAATCTGAGGAAAAAGTATTTCTGTGCGGGATGATCTGTTAGCGGCTACTTCAACGGCCCCGCCTATCCACAAGCTACGCCTGTTTCCGTGCGATTCAAAGGGTACATAATGTTCAAAAAGGCCATGAAAACCGCCTGCCGGTGCATTTTTCGGAACGATACCAAACTGGTTGGCCTGTATCCAGAAAGGCGTCCTTTCCGACGAACCGGCCAGTGCTGACACTTCGGCAAAAACCACAGTCGAATCTTTGACCGGGGCTTGTCTGTGGGTTGAAGTTTGTCCAAACGTTGCAATAGCAGCACCGAACGTACATAAGTATACGATGCCTGAAAGGAATATTTTTCCTTTGTCCATAATGTTTCAAAATAGCATCTCTCCTATACAAAATACAGTAAGCTTATGACTGCTTTATATAAATGAATAAGAGAAATAGAAGAGGGTTGAGTAATATTAAATTTTCAGAAAAAGGCACAATTATATCTTTCAGACAACAGCTTTATTAGCGGATCTGATTAATATGAATTAAATATAAACTGAATTGAAATGATCTTTAATGCATACAAATATAAGATAAAAGAATATCAATAAGAATCAATATTTACTAGAAATTAAACCGATTAATAGTAGCTATTATTCGATATACGCTTATAAATTACATTTGCAAAAGTTATTCAGGAAATATAATCTATTTTAAATACTTCTTTTTATTAAGAATAAGTTTGTAGTAAATAGATCTTATCATGATTTTTTTAATAGAGCTATCGGCAGTCGGCTTTCGGCTATCAGATTTCCGCAAGAAACTACATTCTTAACGACTGCCGACGGCTGATAGCCGAAAGCAAAATTGTCAAAGAATAATTCGTAATAATGTCTAATATTTATTACCCCTATTCAATTTACTTGTAAGCAAAAATAAAACGGAAAATTATTCAGCATATTGAGCAGAGACAAATTGCTGTACCGTTTTTACCAGCTCCGTTTCATCTCCCTGAAATACTTTATAATTATCCGTATTCAGTCCTGCCTGACTGATGGAATTGTCACAGGTATAAATAAAGAATTGAATATCCGGCTTGTATCTTTTGATGTAAAAGGTAAGCGACAGGATCTCCTGCTGTGACGAGCGGTCGCCCAGAAGCAGAATAACCGGTAAAGCAGCTGAATCAGTGTTAAAACCAACCTTGTTAAGAAAACCACTCACAGAGCTCGTCTCCACATAGGGCATCTGCATTTCATTCAGTAATGAAACTACCTTTCTGCGGCTGCTGCTGTAATAATCAAAAACAATTGTAGCTGACATGATCAATCGGGAATTACCATGAGTTAATCCGTTGGTACACGATTCCGGATACTACTCTTTTACATACGCATTCTGCTCATGGCTTCATTCAGTGCCATCACATTGTTGACATTCATTTTCCTGAACAGGTTGTTTTTTATCGAGCTGATGGTTGTGGCCTTCCTCCCTAGCCGCTCTGCTATATCGGAGGTTTTCATGCCTTTAATCAGGTAATTGGCGATCTCTTCCTCTCTTGCCGAAAGCCTGGCTTCCAGTGCGATTTCACCTGTTTTTTTCGATGAAGTCAGGTTGGACAGGATCAGACCGATCAGTTCGCTGCAAAAGAAATGGTCCCGGTGCATGATTTCCTGTATACAGGTAACGACCTGAGAAATATCACTCGATTTCAGTACAAACCCGGATACTCCAAGCCCTATCAGTTTGGTCAGGTCCTCATAGCTGAAATGATCACCGTACACCATGATTTTAGAACCTGCATACCTGGACCGGCATACCGACATCTGGTGTGCAAACCGTTTCAGATCATTGTCATTGAGCGCCAGCATAATTACATCAGGCGATGTCTTCAACGTTGCCAAAGCAGGACAGTTGATATCATCGGCGGCCTGAACGTAAAATTCACCAGCATGATTTTCCTTAAAGAATAGTGATATCCCGACTCTGACAATTGGGTAATTATCTACCAATGTGATATACTTCATACAATAAGGGTGATTAATTATAAAAATATTTTAACAAAAATTGTAAAGAATAAATACGATGCGGATAAAAAAATAAGCATAACATATTTAAACAAATTTAAGATCATCTTACCTGATATCAATATAAATATCAGATAAATTTCGCTAGAAATATTTCTATTTTTAGAACTAAATACTTTCGGTAAAAAAATATATTATATATCTGCAAAAAAATAAAAAAACTGCCACATAATGATATAAATATTATTCAACAGATTAATTAAAAATAAAAATTTATGTAATTGATTAATTAAAATACTGCCAATAAAAAAACAGGCAGCCTAGAATCAGGCTGCCTGTTTTTATCTTACTATTTATAATGGGCTATTCCAAAGTAAACTTTCTTCTGATCACTTCGTCACCTACCTGATACTCCAGGATATAAGTTCCCTGGCCCGCATGCCTGTCTATATTAAACTCATAGCGGTCCTGGCGATTTTTAACTTTTACGCCCACTGCCTTACCCTGCGCATCGTATACCCGGACAGATCCGATTGGGAAATAATTAAAGATATGCATCGTATGGCCAACGGCCGGGTTCGGGAAAATAATATGCTCATTTTCACCATAAGGCTGGTAGATACTGATTACCCTTGAATAAGAATAGCTGCCATCCAGATCGTTCATTTTCAAACGATAGTAATTACTTCCTTTTTCTGCATGCGCGTCAGTGAAACGATACTGGCTGTTGCCGCCGGCAGCATACCCGATAGAAGCAAAGCCGTTCTTGGGATTTGAACTTCTTTCGATATCAAAGCCTGCAAATTCCTTTTCATTGCTTGTCTTCCAGTCCAGGATTATTCCTTCTACGCTTTTTACAGCTCCGAAGGAGATTAAAGTAACCGGCAAAGCTGTGCAGGACGCAATCTGGTTGTTTACAACATTGCCGTAAATATACACGCCTGTGTAAACCCCGCTTGCAGCTGTTTCAAAACGGTCATCAAAACCGTTGTTGTTCACATCCTGGAAGGTACCCACGGCAACCTGCGAACGCAGCGCTGCTGTGCTTCCGCCTGTATTGCTAACATTAATGTTTGCAAACTGAACGGCCGGGAAGCTGGTTACTACGGCAGCTTCCAGGGAATCCGGGCAACCGTCACCGTCGCTGTCCAGATCAAGCCTGTTGACGATACCGTCGTTATCAGTATCTATGTCCAGCTGTGGTGTACAGGTCAGCAGGTTAACATCCTTCCACACAGCCTCGGCACTGCCTGTCCTACCGCTTCTGTCGGATAAATCGGTAAGTGTGAATGAGGCAACGCCATTTAATGGTGTAGGGAAAGTAAGTACAAACGGTGTAACGGTGCTGGCCTGCGGGATAGTCACGTCATCCTGCTGGTAAAGCAACACATTCAATGCGTCATAAAATTTCACAGAAGCAATGTGTGTTACCTGCCCGTCACTCAACAGACTGCCACCATTGGAATAGAACCGGAATGCAGTTACATTATTCAGCGGTGTCGCATACGTGTAGGTCACTGTCCCGATCATTTCAGGTGTTCCTGTTGCAGTACCTCCAAAAGTTCCCAGGTTGTTATCATAAGTATTGGTCAGATCCCGGCCCACAGGAAACAGCGTAGCGGATGAAATGACATCGGTTGTAGCACCATTCGGGTAGTTCACTGTACAAAAATCACCGGATTCCACGGTGTCCAGGATACCGTCATTATCATCGTCAATATCAACATTGTCCGGAATGCCGTCTCCGTCGGTGTCCAGGCTGGTGATGCAAACCGCACCGACTGGATTCGTTGCCCGGTCGTAGGTATAAGTGCCCGAGTAGGAACCTGCCGTTGTAGCTTCCAGCCGGTCATCAAAGCCATTTGCATTTGCATCTTTGAACGTCGACAAATTAACCTGGGAAAGAACTGCCGGCTGCACGCCTCCTGTATTGAATACGCCGGTGCTGGCAAAAGGTATATTGGTAAAACTGTCTGTCACAGATGCTTCCTGCGCATCAGGGCAGCCGTCGCCATCACTATCCAGATCAAAACGGTTCAAAACCCCGTCATTATCCGTATCAATGTCTTCAGGTCCTGTTGTACAGGATGCCAAGTTTACATCTTTCCAGATTGCTTCCGCCGATCCGGTGCGGGCACTGATGTCCGCCAGATCGGTCAGGGAGAAAGAAGCTACACCCTGCAATGGGGTCGGAAAGGTAAGCACAAAGGTCGTCAGCGTACTGGCCTGCGGAATATTCACATCATCCTGCTGGTAAAGCAGGGCACCCGTTGCATCAAAAAACTTTACCGATCCGATATGGGTTACCTGCCCGTCATTAAGCACGCTCCCTCCATTGGAGTAGAACCTGAATGCCGTCACATTGTTAACCGGCACGGTGTATTGATAAGTAACGGTCCCGTTCATTACGGCCGTACCTCCTCTGGTTCCGCCAAAGGTGCCCAGATTGTTGTCATATGTATTGGCCAATTCCCTCCCTGTAGGAAAGAATATGGCGGATGAAACAACATCTGTCACCGCATTGTTGGGATAATTGTCCACGCAGGTGGTCCTGACCACCATTTCATCGGCATCGAGTACGCCGTCGTTGTCGTCGTCCAGATCCAGTGCATTCGCGATACCGTCCCGGTCAAAATCGTCCGTAGGGCCATATTGTAGGTTGAATGCATAATTTTTGAGAACAACTGAATGCTGCGCAGGCGTGCCTGCTTCCAGTTCCCAGTCACCGTCTTTTCCGGTGATGTCATCCGAGGCAGCTATGGGTAAGCCTAAGGCATGCTGCAGATATTGAACAGCCGCCTGCCCTTTTGTTCCCTTTCCAAATTCACAGCCATAGATATTGACCTGACGAACGCCCTTTTCACCGGCAAGTTTTTCCTTCAAAAAAGGCAGGATCTGCTCCTGCCCCAGCCATTGTCCGTTTAATAATAATTGCCCAGGCTTCCCGTGTGAAAACAGATGAAAACTGCCCGGTGCAGCCAAAGCGGTCCCTGCCAGAATAACCGACCGGCCTTCTACCTGATCATCTACAAAATGGGATGCTTTCAGGCTGCTGCCCGTTGCTGCAAGCAGTGCGCCTGCACAAAATAAGTACTGAATGTAGCGTAAGGAATGTATGATCATAAAGTTGATAATAAGTTAAGAAAAGTTTTAAACCGCTGAGCGCATAAAAAAGCAGCAGCTTTGTGGCACCTTCACGCCAGCAAAAACTGCTGCAAAAAAAAGGTACTGCGGATCATAAGGACCCGGAACGGATAGAAAAAGAGGGTGAACCTGGAATGGGGGGATGGGATAAAGTTAACATCATGTGGTTGAGTAAAATAAATATGATATACTCAGGCGTTTACCTGGCACTTCGCGGGTAAAATTACGCATTGTTCCAGAAGAAACAATTAGACATCAGACGCCAAAATTTGTAGAAATATATCGACTGCAAATTAACAGATTTCTACGTTGAAAGTTTAAAAATGCATTATTGCTGCCAGGCCCATTTATAAAAGTAAATTAGGGAAAGGTGGTTGCCTTATTAAAACAAATAAGGAGTATGCATGGCTGCATACTCCTGCTGAAGCTTTCACATACTGTTTAGCTTACACACTTGTTACTTTAAAAATATTAATAAACTTCAGCTGCCAAAGAAAATGGCTCATTTGCTGCACCCCAACCAGGTTCATTGTAGGAACAGCACATAACCTGTTCCGCACTGATTCAGATATGTTCCTGTTTTATGGCAAATACGTAATGTTCATATTAGTCTGATATACGTTTCCGTTCGGGGTGCTGCTGTAAGAGATATGGGCATAAATAAGATCTCCCACATTGTAATAGGCCGTTTCCACCAGCGACCGTACCCCTCTGTTGGCTGTCCTGAAAGCTTCGCTGGATGTGGGATTGAGCTTACCGTGCAAGGTCATGTCTACCCTGCCGCCGTTGTCGTTGGTTGAGATACTGAATGAGCTTACTAATTCTGAACGGTAATAGCCGGCTACCGGTACTACATAAGCTTTGTTGGTTGCATCCCAGTTGGCACTGTAAGCTGCAACGGGTGTGATGGGCACCCTGGAACCAACTGCACCATTTTCATCCGCCACAAGTACTGTTCCGCCAGGGTGGTTGCCAATGAAGACGGTAGCGGGGACCTTGGCTTCACTGATATTCTTCCAGCTGGCGTTCCCGTTTGAATCGGAAGTAAGTACTCTGTCGGCTCCCTGCGTGCCATCCTGTATCCGCACCTGCCCGGTTGTTTTGTTGACTATTGTCTTATTGCCATTCACTGCTTCTACTTCCATGGCACTGCCTGTTTCAATGGAAGCCGGGTTGGCACCCATTTTCACCTGGGCAAAGGACATACCTGCGCCACCCAACAAGAATAATGTAATAGCAGCCAATTTAATTGTGTTCGTTTTCATGTATAACGTTTATGATGTATTGAGAAATAGAATGGATTGTATTTTAAATCATCAGTAAATGCAGCTGCTGTCTTTTCAGATAACCTGCACAAGTTGATGGTGATATCACCGGGTTTAGGGCATGTAGGTAATATTGAGGCTGCTCCCGTAGATATTGCCTGTGACGCTGGAGCTGTACCACATATATCCGTAGATTTGATCACCTGCATTGTAATAGGCAGTCTCTGTCAGTGTCTTGGTGCCGGGGGAATCCAGAGTGAACGGTTCATTTACCGACGGGCTTATTTTTGTGTGAAGCAGCATAATGACCGAACCGGTACCCGTAGCGGATGTGCTGAAACGTGATGTAAACTCTGTCCGGTAATAACCAGCTACCGGTACCACCCAGGCTTTAAGTGCCGTGTTCCAGTTGGAAGTATATCCTGCGGCGGGAACAATAGGTGCCCGCGAACCCACAGCTGCGGCACCGGACGCAGTAACAAGCATAGGATCAGTAGAATTACCCAGAAACACGGTAACAGGCACCTTCACATCCGCCAGGCTTTTCCAGCCTGCATTTCCGTCGGCATCTGAGACCAGCACTTTATCCGTGCCATGAGTACCATCCTGAATGGTAACCTGTCCGTTGTTTTTATCTACAATGAATTTGTTGCCATTAGTGGCTTCCACTTCCAGAGAGCTGTTGGTACCGATTAAACCGGGATTAGCACCGATTTTTACCTGGCCAAAAACAACACCTGCCCAGGCCAGCAAAAAAGCAGACACCAATAAAGTTTTCTTTAAAGTTAATTTCATAATACGTTCTGAGGATTCTTAATTAAACGGATGGGTTGAGGTTTTACTTCCTGCACATGATGTACTGTATTTGTAAAGAAGGAGTATGCATTTCTGCATACTCCTGTCGAAGCTTTCACATATTGTTGAGCTTACACACTTGTTGTTTTGATTTGTGAAGTTCCGTAATATCAGTTACCTACTTTTGTTATCTGAACATCTGCTCCGTTAACAGAAAATGGTGTATCGGATGTTGCTCTGATCGTCACCTGCTCTCCAGCATTCAATGCTATAGTTGTAGTGACTGTAGTAATTTTGATTACACCGGCAGGAATAACTATAAAATCAAGAGCCTTTGTATAAAGTTCCGCAACGGAGTTTCTGACTGTAAAACTCGTAATCCTGGAACTTTGCGTGCTGGAAGGACCGCCGTTAGTCAAAATTGTTATTGTATATTTCCCCGATGATGGTGCTGTAAACGTACCTGGCAAAGTAAAATTATTTCCCACATCATAAAGTTTATTTGTGAAGTTGAGCGTTGTTGTAACGTTTGCAGGAATGGCCTGTCCTGTTGAAGAGGTTGCAGATAGGAGTACCTCCGGGTTTAAGACACTCGTTGCCGGCTGCCAGGAAGAAGCACCAGTTGCATCAGAAGTAAGTACTTTGTTCACTCCCTGTGTACCATCCTGGATCGTAACCTGGCCTGTTGCTTTATCTACAATGGTTTTATTTCCATTCGCAGCTTCCACTTCCAGGTTACTGGTTGTACCAATAGATGCCGGGTTTGCACCCACTTTTACCTGAGCATTAGAAACACTTGCCGCACCAAACAAAAGAGCCGCGACGATGATTGAATTTTTAAATATGGATTTCATGATTGATTGAGAATTTTATGATAAAAACTTGGCAGTACAACCAGAAGATCCGGTTAAATGATAAAGACCTTGCAGTTGCATAGCCGAAAAATTTATAATTAGGTATATTTACGCTATACCGAGACCTGAGCCGTAAAAAAGATCACGGTGTTAGCGTGAGAAAATACCTTCACGTAAAAAGAGCATGGATTAAAGCTCTTGAGATGTTAGCTCTTTATTGTATTTCCTCCAAAAACACAGTCACCGCAGATGCTGCTGCAACTATACCTCCATTTGCAGGCATATTGCCATTCCCAACTATTGAATATCTGTACAATTTTTGTGAATTATAAAGGGCAATATAACCATTTGCAAAATCTCTGAGCTCAAAATTTCCCCCAGTCGCAGTTGGCACCCAAATATCCTGAGATGCTAGCAAATTATTGTTATAGATCGAACAAGGATTACAACCACCGCCACCATAAATCGATGAGGTATAGCCTACAAAGGATCCTCCGACAGTACTTACTTTTATTTGCATAGTTCCCGCAATAGCTGATGAAGGGCTAAATCGTACACACAAATCTCCAAGGCAAACTGTGGTTTCATTGGTTGTATTTGCACCGATTGGAGATGACTTAGCAGTCGCAAAAGATAATGCCTTGCCACCACCTGTCGTTGCTTGAATGGCAGCCCAGCTTTGTCCGTTCCAGCTATACATGGTGTTGGCAGTAACTTTTGTAGTACCTGTTCCGGCATTGGCTGTATTATAGACCAGTAAACCTACAGCTGGAGAGGGAATAGTCGTAACATCAGTGGTACTTGTCAAGGTTACTCGTGGAGGCAAGAAACCTTTGTTTGTACTTTCAATTTCCAAAACGGCCGAGGGATTGATGACACCAGGGTTGTTACCCACTTTTACCTGTGCATTGGAAACACTTGCAGCACCAAATAAAAGAGCCGCAACGATAATTGATTTTTTAAATATGGATTGCATGTGATCTTAAAGAATTAAGAATGATAGAATTAAGAATGATAGAACTTAAGTGTAAGCCAGACCGTGTTCCGGGGGTATGGTCGCTGCATCCTTAAAAACCTGCAAATCCAACCGGCTCACTTCGGGGTATTGCTGTGTTCTTTTCCTGGAAAACATGGGGCTTCCCGGCTGGGAAGATACCAGTATGGCTGTATCTGGTGTGTTCTGTTGTTTTTGCTGCACGGGCAGGCCTGAAAAACGGGTGTCAGATTGTATTCGGCCTCTGTTTTGCAAATAAACTTTTGCACTATCGGATACATCGAGCTTACCGGCGGAGATATCAAACAGTCCGGATCGTACCGTCAGCGACTGGTTTACTGCCAGCTCACCTTCCAGATTCACCTTGCTGTTTGTGCTGATCTTAAGATTGTTTACCTCGCTGTGATCGGATACGATTTTACTCTGGCTTTCCCCTGTGATCACCAGGCTTCCCTTTCCCAGCACGTGCGCCTGTGTCAGGTACACATCGCCATGTACACGCAGGGACGCATTTCCGGCTATAAACAGGGTATCGAAAATCCCGATCCCGCTTTTTGCCGGGCCTGCTGCACCCATGCCAGCAAGCGATACGGCACAGAGCACCGTAACGATACAAAGCAAATGTCTGAGTAAAGTGTGCGCCATAGACGACGGTGTGGTAGTGTGGGTATAGTGTACTGCCTTGAAAAAGCCTGAGAAATCCCGCACATCCCGTGCCCGAAACGCCATGCCCGACATTGGCGGGATTTCTCAGCTTAATGGTTTATTGTCTTGCGATAACCAGTTTCTGTACACTGGACACACCGTTCTTTTTTTCGATGCGTACGGAATACATGCCCGGTGTCAGGTTTTTCACGCTGATCTCATCTTTTGAAAGCGTTCCGGTTTTGTAAACCGTCGCCCCTTTGATGTCGGTGATGGACACGGCCAGAATATTTGCAGCGTCGCGCAGCTTAATAAAATCTGCTGACGGATTAGGATATACGGAAAGGTCTTCACCCGGCAATTCAAACTTTACCGATTTAACCGAACTGTATGCAAACGTACCGTCCAGATCCACCATTTTCAGGCGGTACAGGTTCTCGCCGTCCAGCGGGCTGCTGTCTGTGAAGTCATAATTACGCTCCACGCTGCTTTCGCGGTTTGATTTTTTTGAACCGATTGTGATCCACCCAGTTGCTTTGGTGTTGCGCTGAATATCGAATTTATCACTATTAGTCTCTTCGGTTGTTGCCCAGGTCAGCAGGGAAGTCTTGTTCTCCTTTACTGCATTGAAGGATTTAAGTTTTACGGGAAGCGGCCCAATGATGTTAACCGACCCGGTTCCGTTGTCATCAGCAGCGGAGGCATCCGTATTTCCAGCCTGTGAACTTCTGCCTGGTGCAACCTGAGCCCTTACTGATATAGCTGCGGTGGCTCCTTGCGTTGCCGTCGGTGACGCCTTTACTTTAATCACAAAAGCGACGTCTTCACTTGGAGAAATCTCGCCATTGGCATTTACCAGGATAAGCTGCGTAGCAGTAAACGAAACGACTGCCCAGTCGGGATAGTTTTGTGTAATGTACGAGGCAGGATCATCGAACATTAGCTGCAGGGGTGGAATGTTTATACTCACGCGGAAGGTTCCCGGCACCATCGGATCGGATCCTGTATTGGCTACTACTACATCAAGCGTACCTGGTCCGTTTGACGGAACATCCGTTCCACTGATGCCTATCGAAGCAGGGTTAGACTGCTGGTTGGTTTGTGCGAAGCTGTTTGACAAAAAGGCTAATGTCAAAAAGCATAATAAAAGAATTTTTTTCATTGTTTCTGGTTTTTAGTTCGACTTCGTAATGATTACAGATGCACGGTTGTTAAGGTTATTCTCTTCACCGCCTGAATTATTCTGGATTACCGGGCTGAAATTGTAAGTACCTCCGCTGCCGCCGGTACGCGTAACTTTTGCTGTGAATATTTTAAGATCATTGGCTGGGATGGTTCCTGCCAGCGTAACCGTATAGGACGAGCTGGTTTGCGTGATTACCCAATCCGGAGATGAATTGATAACCAGCGACAGGCCTGATGTTGCCGTTGGCTTGGAAATGTTTATCACAACAGGGGCAGCGGTAGCAAAAGGCTTGATATTTTCAATGTAGACCGTAATATCACTAAACGCATTCACAGCCAGGATATCTGCCGTTGTTTCAATGGTCGGCGTCAGGTCTGGTGTACCGATGTTGGCAAGCCCGAAGGTGAAAGCAGCATAGTTGTCCGGTATTACACCGTTTGCCGTTACCGTTCCGGTTGCTGCCAGCGTACCCGTAGCTCCTCCTGCACGGCCCAGGTTTTCCCATTTGCTGGTCGTGGTATTGTAACCTACAACCACAATTTTAGAAATCGTAGCAGCCGGTAGCAATCCCAGATTACTGGCCGCATCCCAGGTAAGGGTCAGGTTGATCGCCGAAGGACCGTTTACATCCCAGTATTCCACATTGCTGACAGCCAGCACATCGGTTCCCAGATTAGCTGGCGCTGTTGGGAAAGGTGCTCCCGCAGGAAGCAAGGCCACGTTTGGATTGGTGAACCAGTAGGCAGCCTGGAACACGCCGGATGTAGGTGCAGAAATGCTCACAGGGCGTAGTTTAATACCGTTACCAATCGGGAAAGTGAAGGCGGCAGTACCGTATTTGGCTGCATAACCATCAATGTGCCCGGCATCGCTGGCACCGGAATGGGTGGCAGTGGCACCGAAAGCCACGATTCCTATTGGGGCATCACGCATGGTTTTAACGATACCCGGCTGGGCGCCTGTACCGCCTGCAACAAAGGTGTGTGCACCAAAAAGAGTGGCCTGTGCACCATTAAAAACGGTGGTGTTACCCTGGCTGCCTTGCTGGGCAGTGGCCAGATTAGGCAAAGCAAACATAGCGGCCGCAAGCATCAGCGGGCTGATCCAACGTTTTGTTAGCGTATTGGATGCATATTGGTATTTCATATTATTGAAGTTTTGGGGGTTGTTTAATTGACTTGTATAATTGCGACGATCATCGCATAAATAATTTTAAAATGTCTCTATCGCAAGAGCAAATCTAGTATCCTGTATTGAGGCAGAAATTCTGTAAAATTTAGTATCATTGGATACATCTAAGTAATACAAATGGCCTACACCTGTCCCTACGCCATCAATCGCTTTCCATTGATTCCAGTCGACTGTGTTCCAGCTGGTATTAACAGTCACGTTTGCCACCGAACTTAAAGAGCCGAACCATCCCAATCTTTCTCCTTTTATGGTAACCGGATTAGCAGGCTGGCTTATAAGTCTGGCCTCTAAATTGTATACCCCAGATGATAAAGGAGTATATCTAAACTCAAGAATACCGCCTTGAACAACTTTACCCGGATCTACAACACCGCCGTATATCATTTTGTCGGCTGTTAAACCGGATGTACTTGTGGCTGCCAATAATTTTCCCCAATCAGGAGCAGCTGGCGTACCGGCATTAATATAAATACCAGTACCGCTACCACCAGTAATGCCTGCATTTGTATTATATACCAGAAGACCAGTTGCAGGATTAGCAATCGTAGTTGCATCGCTTACAGATTGCAAAGCAACGCGCGGAGGCAAAAAACCCTTGTTGGTGCTTTCCACATCCAGCACCGCGGACGAATTAATGGTAGCCGGATTATTACCGATTTTCACCTGCGCAAAAACAGAGGAAGAGGCGGTAAGCGCAGCTGCGAACAGGAAGCCGGCCAGAAACTTTGTTGTTTTCATGTGTAAAAGTGTTTAATTGTCAATACTGTATTAATTGAAATTAGCCCTGTTGGAAATAATCCGCCATAAATTAGGCTACTGTCCCAGTCAAGAACCTGCCCTTTAATATATATCTATGATAAGTGCATTTATATCGTTGGTCCTATATGAATCAGAAATCCTATAGAATAAATTATCATTCGAGCCAGTAACATACAGGTGATACAGGAAGCTTGTTTGACTGTTTGTTAAATCCAAGTTTTTCCACTGGTTCCAATCCGATGTTGACCAACCAAAATTGATTTCACTAGCATTACTTCCATTTTGATACCACCCTAGTCTTTGTCCAACTAATGCAATATTCTGGTTTGGTTGACTGATCAACCTTACCTGAATAGCAGCAGCAGTAGAATTTGGTACTGGTAAATACCTAAACTCGAAAAGCCCTGCAATAATGGTCTTTGTGCCATCTGTAGTACCTCGGTATACCAGTTTGTGTGTGGAACCGCCTGTATCAGGAGTTGTTGGCTCAAATTTACCCCAGACAGGTGAAGCAGGCGTACCTGTATTGATGAAAATCCCAGTTCCACCTTTAAGACCTGCATTTGTATTGTAAACCAAAAGACCTGTCGCAGGAGTTGGAATAGTTGTTGCGTCCTGTAAAGATTGTAAAGCAAGCCGCGGAGGCAAGAGCCCTTTGTTTGTACTTTCCAGATCCAGCACTGCGGAAGGATCGATGGTAGCCGGATTATCCCCGATTTTCACCTGCGCAAAAACAGTTGAAGAAGCGGTAAGCGCAGCAGCAAACAGGAAGCCGGCTAATAACTTTGTTGTTTTCATGTGTAAAAGTGTTTGTAATTAGTAAATTGATTATTGGTTTGAAAGGTATTCGCACGGATACATGCCGGGTAAAGGGCATGCGGATTTTGAGAGGTCCTAAAACTGCATGTAACTGAATCGAAGGGATCAGCGCAGACGAGTAACCGGGACCGTCAAAACTTTTTAAGAAATAAAACTTGGATGTTGTTCGTACTGACGTGGGTCAGCAGAATAAGTCACCAGGCAACCTGCAACTATTTTAAAATAGTATTAAAGGGTACATCAAAATGACAGCGTGGGAAAGAAAAGGAAATGTGTTTCATAGTGTGATTGTGGTTTGTGTGTTTTTAATAGCACAAATATATCTTCCCTGAAACAGCTTCTGGTAAGCATATAACCTGCTCAGGCTAGAAACATTACGATGTGACCAAACACACCTTGTTTCGTAGACAAATCTTTCTAATACGGCCCATACTTCGGATCGCGTTTAAATTAGATTATTCGTAGTCCCGCAAAAATAAATTGCATTATTTTAGTTTATTTTTGAAGGATTAAAGCCCTGACTACTAATTACCGGGTAGAAACTTAACGACATGCCGCCCGGGACTAGTTACTACTTGCGGTAGATATTTATTTCGTCAGATTTCATCAAAAATTACGAATAATATATGATATAAATAATTGATAATCAGAAATTTAATCTAAAATGATTCTTAATTGAATAATCTCTCCATCCCCTGTGTGCTACCCATTCCGACCGCCATATTCGTTTAAGGCATATATTACATGCAAGGTATTTCCAGGCTAATTTGATGTACAAAGAAATGAAACATATCGGCTTCAAAATCGAAATAATTAGATAGGAAGTCAATGTTCGATCCGGTAGTTTTGGAGGAAACAAATCTACCCTGCATGAAATATATTTTAATTGTTGACGATCATCCGATCGTTCGTATCGCACTTGAAAGTACCGCCCGCAAAGTTGTTAAAGACAGCCATGTCATCCATGCAGGCACACTACAGGAAGCGGAGCAGCAGATCAGCAAAAACCGCCTTGACCTGATTATCCTGGATTTGAGTATTCCGGGCAGTGCAGGGACGGGTATGATCCCCTTGCTAAGCAAACTGTCGTCCGGCACACCCATCCTGATCTGCAGCGGACGGGACGAACATGTGAACGCACCACACTGTATTACCATGGGTGCAAACGGTTACGTTCCCAAAAGTGCTTCCGACGATGAAATCGAAACGGCGATCCGGACCGTTATCCAGAACAACAAATACCTGCGGCCGCAGGTACAGGCGCAGATACTGGATAACTTTCTGCACAGCAGGCCCCTTTTACCCAACCCCATCGAGTCACTTACCCCGCGCGAAAGAGAAGTACTTGACCTGCTGATCATGGGCAAATGGACCAAAGAAATTGCCGAACTACTAAACCTGAAGTTTTCAACCGTAAGTACACACAAATCCCGTATTCTCGAAAAAATGGGCGCAGACAACACCATTGAGCTTTATAAAAAAGTAGAAGAATACGCCAGCGAATTAAAAAGTAAGTACTGAACTTACCAGAGACCAGTTATGATTGGTTAGTACCCAAATCATGACTGGTCTTTTATTTCTCCTTTATTCTTATTCTGTGAAGCTGTGGCGAAAGCCCGGTAATTTTGTATACTGTTCATACAGCGATCACGATCCCTTGCATTGATGTTGAATTATATACGCTGACCATAGCAGTTTAACTACCGGGGCCAGCGTACCGTATTTAAATTATAGTGTATGTATAGTGTTCTTCATTTGCGTGTATTTAGATCCTGCCTGCATCAGATTCCATTTCACAGATGCGATACAAACTTAATTTAATTAGAAATGGATCATCGTAGCTATATAGTTTGTCATTTGTAGAAATATTTTTATATCGGTAACGGCCTGTATTTTTTTTACTGATCCGTCTTAAAATGACAGTTTTCTTTTTCGTTTTCACTAAATCCAATTCTGGTTATTTTGGAATTCATTTACATATCCGGTTATTTACTCTCCTCTGATAGCTGTACTGCTTATCATTGATCGTATAATTTCTGTACTGCAAAGGCTGTATAACTACCGGCATATACGTTTAAGATTACTTTATTTGCCTTTACCGGATCATCTGAATCTTATTATTCCCAGATTTATTTATTTCATAATAATTAGGACGACTTACATTAAAATAACGACTAAATCGTTTTAACAATGATAAAGAGGACAAAACCGCTACATCTGGTATATTAAATTTAATACAGTTTTATTTAAGGCTACACGTTCAAAAAGACATCAATCGTACCCTAAACTTTATTTCTGATTCATGACTTTTTTCTCATTCAATCATACAGAATTTCAGATTATAAAGACATTACCAATAAAAATTACCTGCTTCACCACACTTTCATTTATTATCTACCCCGGTTTCTGGCTTGCCGGTTTGGTACTGACCGTTATCTGCTTATTTATCGTTCCGATAATAAAAAAATGGCTGTCTGTCAGAAAAGAAATCCAGATAGAAAAAAGAATCAGCGAACATACTGCGCAATTACAAAAAGAGCTTGACGTGCTGAGGCTCCGGGAATCGGATTCACGAAGAAACTCCCTTTTGCAAGCCATTGCAATAGCCGCCATTTCGCACGACATTAAGTCTCCGGTCAAATTTATCATCCAGTCTGCACGGGATATGGATCGCCTTGTCAAACAAAACCAGATGGAGCTTCTGGCCAGAGCCGGCGAAGTAATATCCTATACCGGCGACAGGATTTATCATTTAATTGAGGATATGTCGGAATTTCTGAAAGCAACGGTCAGCGGAGAATATGTAAAACTGGAAGAGGTAAATCTGGCAGCACTTGTTACGGATAAAATTTCGACTTTTTCAGATATTATTTTCGTGCATGGTGGTCATATAGCCACAGAAATCCAATCAAAAGATATGATATTTACCAATCCCAGACTGCTGGGCATCGTGATCCATAACCTGATTGACAATGCGATCAAGGCAAAAACATCCAATCAGATCGTTATATATACAAAGGAAACAGACAATATGCTGCACCTCGTTATTGCAGATTCAGGCCCCGGCCTACCGGATCATATTATGGCCTTTCTGAATGCAGCCGATTTGGAACAAGGCACGGATACTTTAACTGTTCATACCCCTAACGGTTTGGGAACCATGCTGATTAAGGAAATTTGCAGATTGTTAAATTTAGGCTTGCGCGCAGATAATTTTCCCGGCGCTCAGGTGCATATCATATTTAGTGCCGGAAAATACAGCAGGTGGGAACGTTGATCCGGCAGGGAAGTAATCTGATTCACCCTAGTTCATTGAGTATAACAATTACCTTCTTTACTAGGTCAACGACATTGTTTACCTCAAATTTCTGAAATATCTTCGATTTATAGCCGCTTACCGTCGAATGTTTCACCTGCAGTTCCTCTGCGATTTCTTTCGTCCACTTACCGGTCATCATCAGATCAAATACCTGTTTTTCTCTAATGGTAAGGGAGTCCATAGGGTTTTGGGCGGTTGAATCGTTCGACATGTAGTTTTTAAGAATCTGCTTCCGCAGGGCAGGACTCAGATACACTTCATTTTTAATTACTGTTCTGATTGCGTTTTCAGGTTCATCGGATGCGCCGCTCTTTTGCAGATAACCGTTAGCACCTTTCTGCAGATAACCGGGGGCATTCAGCAGTTCATCGCGGCCGCTGAAAATAAGTATTTTTATGTCTTTCTTGAATTGCCTGAATCCACCGATCATATCTGTCCCGATGCCGTCAGGTATACTGAGATCCAGTATGACCAGATCAATCGGTTCGGTTTTGACAATTTGGATAGCTTGCTGATAAGTATCAGAAAAATGAAGAACTGCATCTGGAATCACTTTTGATACGATCATTCCCATTCCAATAGCGGTGATGTGATGATCATCCACCAGCAATACATGTTGCATAAATTAAACGTTTATCATAAAAATTGAGAATGACAAACATATTAATTAAAGCCGGATTAAAAATATCCGGTAACTAAAATAGAAGCTAGTAATTTTACTAGCTAATTTATAAGTTTAACTACACAAATAATCAAAGTATATCAGTCATTTATTCCAACTCCAGGAGTACAGCATTTTTCACTATCATTACAACTGTATGAGTGAAATCAGAATTAAAACCAATATGGTATTAATTCTACAAAAATATTATGATCGTTTTCAATTTATCTCATCATTAAAAATAGTCAGTCAATAACAATTTTACTTAAAATCAATATTACAACTGATTATTCTCATAAATTAATGATCCTTTAAAAATACTAAATTAAACATCGTACTATTTTCATCAGAAACAACAGAAACCTTAACATCCAGGATGTCGCTTACATCCTTTATCAATACCAGCCCGATCCCGATTTCCTGACTTTTTTTCTGTTCATCGGCCCCTTCCAGTTGCTCCCCGTAATTAATCCATTTTGCGATTGACCCGGCTATCGGCGGCCCCGGATTTTTTACAGATAATGTATAATATTTGTCAAAATCTTCAACCGACAGTTCTATTTTCCCGGATCTTGTGTACTTGTTTGCGTTGTCAATCAGATTGTGCAGGATAATTCCCAAAAGGCTGCGATTTGATTTTATGTTTATTTTTTTATCAACATTAATAATTAATTCATTTTTGTTTGCCTCGATGGTTCCTTTAAAAAGGTTCATTTTTTCCAAAACCAGGTCATATAAATTCACAATCTGCGATTTGGAAACCTTATCCTTTAAGGGCAGTTTTGTAAATTCCAACAGGTTTTTCACAAACTTGAACATATTTTCCAGAGCCGCATTCAGTTCATGGGTATATAGCTTCAATGATTCATCATCCTTACTTTCTGCAATCTTGGAAACCTCATTGGACACCTGAACCAGAAATTTAAATGGCCCCCGTATGTCATGCGTAATAGAGGCAATCAGGCGTGACTGGATAAAGAAATTATGTTTCTGTTCATTCTGAGCGTTCTGAAGAAACATCAGTGTCTCCTGCAATGCCTGCGTACGTTCGGACACCGTTTGTTCCAGCAAGGCATTTTCTATCTGAAACCGCTCCATCAGAAGACGCTGATTCTCCTTCCTTGCAAGCCTTGCTTCGTGATCTCTTTTCAGATAATAAGCAGCCGGAATGATGATCACACTCATTAATACCCCCCGGCTGCATAGCATCAATATGCGTATGGGAAGGGGGTGCACTACCGTCCTGAACGGAAAATCTTTAAAAATCGGGTTGAATGTAAAAAAGAAAACATTCGAAAACATACAACAGGCCAGCACAGATAATAGCACTTTTACTATTAAATGCAGCTTTTGCTGTTTCTGGATATAAATAATGGCATACCAGCAGGCCAGGCTCATCAGAAAAATCACAATTTCCGAACCGATCAGATTCACCATGTTTTTATGCTGTCCTTCTGCAATTCTGGCGGGCAGAACAAAAATGGGAATGGAAGCAGCGACGATCAGTCCTGCCTTATGCAAATGTTTCATTACTGTGGTGGTAGATAGTTATTATTCTACTAAAAAAAATAAATAATCATTCTTTGAAACAGCAAATTTATGTTATTGATCAGCACATTTACTAATCCATTTCTCTACCGGTGCTGACCATACTTATCCCATTGGTGTTTTTGGAAACGCTCATATTACAGGAAGCAGACTTATGACGGCTTACCAGTGGAGAAAACATTTTTGTTATCTTAGTTATATTGTAAGGCGAGAAAAAGGGATAGCCTTATGAGAAGAAATGTATCAGCATGTTAAATAATCCGGAAATAACACGCACTAAAAATAACAACCAGCGCCGTCCGAATCCGGAAATATTCCTATTTCGATTATAAAGGCAACATAAAAACCTTTTTGTAGAAATAGTGTAAACTGATAAGATTACTATGGATTAAATCTAAAATAAGCGCATACGCCTATTATAAATTTTATTCTCAAACAGTCTTTTTATGTAAAATATATTATAAATAAACATGAAATTATTCTACAAATATATAAAATTGTTAAATAATGCATCATAATTCTTGCAGGTAGTGTATAAAACATTTCTATATGCTAATCAGAACAATTTAAAAAATATACGCTTCATTATCACCAGGCAATTGCTTCATTTGGACATACATTGACAATTATTCAAAAACATGGTTTCGTATATATAAAACCGTTATCCTGTATTTAAACTACTTTGTGACCTGTTACCAAATATTAATATGCTCTTCCTTTTAAGAAATTCCATCAATAAGTCTACATTTGCGGTAATTTTAGCGATGGCAGGAATCATTATAATAATTATGGAGAAAACGAAAATGATTTTTTACTAAAACTGACTTAAAATCAGGAGTTTGAAAAAATACCCTAAGTATCTTTCCTAACAACCAGACACTTTATTACCACCACAAATGAAGATAATTTTACCATTAATACTGACCGTTTTACTGTCACAAAGTTTATTTGCCCAAACTGATACCAATAAGCCAAAAACAGACAGCCTGAGCCGTAACCTGGACGAGGTTACCGTCAGTTCTAAATATGATCAGCGCTATAACGTTGGTCACACTTCGGGAACATTAAAACTTGATCAGGACCTTTTACTCGTTCCACAAAATATTCAGATCATTGATCAAAGCGTAATCCGGGACCAGCAGGCAACGAGCGTCAATGAAAGCCTCACGCGTAACATCAGCGGATCGATACGGAACAATACCACCGACTTTTACGGGCCGATGATCATGATGCGGGGCGCCAACATCGGAACGCTACGGAATGGAATGGATATATCTATGTCCTACTATGGCCCGATGCCTGAAGATGCAGCCATTATTGAACGCATGGAATTTATCAAAGGGCCTGCCGGTTTTGTTAACCCGATCGGTGATCCGGCAGGTTCTTACAACATCCAGACTAAAAGTCCGACTGGTATACGCTCCAACCGCATCAGCTTTACGGCCGGCAGTTTTAACCTGTACCGGCTTAGCGGGGATTTTGACGGGAGCTTTGACAAAAATAAAAAGTGGCTGTACCGCCTGAATGTGGCCGGACAAAAATCAAAGTCATTTCAAAAGTTCGCATTTAATGACAAAGTGATCATTCAGCCTGTGATCCGGTACAACATCAACAGCAGATCCTCAATTACCGCTGAATACCTATACAACGGACAAAGTTTTCATCAGTACCTGGCTACGGTGTTCTCCCCTTACGGTTTCGGATCACTCCCGCATTCATTCAGCATTAGTGACCCAAACAAGGAACCTGCCCAGGCCAGAGAAACCAATAGTTTTCTTACCTACCGGCTTCGATTGCCGGGTTCATGGCAATTTACGGCCAAAGCTGTGCATACTACCGGCTACCTGGATGGGAATTATTTTCTTGTTTCATCTTATAATCCGGCTACACCCAACCTGATCCCAAGGCGGCTTACCTATGAAAAATTCAGCACCGGTATCTGGGCCGTGCAGGCTTTTGCCAACGGACAGTTTTCAACCGGCCGGATCAGACACCATTTGCTGACAAGTCTGGATTATAACCGCAAAGATTTTCTGGGTTATGGCGGCTACAACGATCCGTCGGCAAACCCTGCCGTTTATCCGCTGGACGCGTTAAACCCTATTTACGGAATTACATTTGATCCCAATAAAAAAGAAGGAGAACTGGCTGATTTCGCAACCAATAAACACCGGATCCAGTATTCCACAGCATACCTGCAGGATGAGCTTGGCTTTTTTGACGAGAAATTAAGGATTACACTGGCAGCGCGGGTAACGTCTTCCAGAAGCAGCATTATAGTTCCCCGAAAAACCGGTGTTTCTGATGTGGTGCTTACGCCAAGAGCCGGGCTCAGTTACTCAATCTTAAAGGACTTTTCTGTCTATGCACTTTTGGATCATACTTATATGCCACAAAGCGGTGTCAACACGACAGGCGGAATTTTTGAACCGCTTAAAGGCAGGAACCTGGAAGCCGGTCTAAAAAAAGACTGGAACAACAGCAAATGGAACACCACAATTTCTGTTTACCACATTACCCGTGATAACATTATCGTTTCTGATCCTGCCAATCCGAAAGTTTTATCACAAATCGGACAGACCAAATCAAAAGGTATTGAATTTGATCTGAAAGGTGAAATTTTCAAAGGGATGAATGCAGTTGTTAACTATGCTTTTACAGATTCATATATATCCGACGATGCCAACGAAAGTTATATCGGGACTGCAACGCCGTACCAGGTAAAACACGTTCAGAATACCTGGCTAAATTACAGGCTGCCGGTCAGAAACTTAAATGGCGTTTCCGTCTCCGCAGGTTACCAGTTGCAGGCAGGAAGAAGCGGCAGATATCCGCAGGATGCAAATGTAAGGGTTGCCAATCTGTTCAGAGTGGATGGCGGCCTGGGTTGGTCAAACCAGCGTTTTTCTGTCAACGGAATTGTCAACAACGTATTCAATCGCTTTAATTACGGAAGTGCCTGGACCAGGCCGGCCGGTCTTTTTGCTTATGTGCCGTATGCACCAAGAGAATACAGGATTACAATAGGCTATAATTTTTAA
>Ga0265797_10002247_pt1 | contig 32808 bp, 26 predicted proteins | sample P2T30metagenome_FD_192433 | JGI IMG/M metagenome (GOLD analysis project Ga0265797, IMG submission 192433) | Plant litter microbial communities from East Loma Ridge, Irvine, California - P2 T30 | ecosystem: Environmental > Terrestrial > Plant litter > Unclassified | place: USA: California... | reverse complement strand
CGCCTGCGCCCGAAACGCAGCGTTATCACACCAATGCTCTATAAGGCAGTGAAACAAGAAATGGGAGTTCTGCCGACTCTCCTAGCAACGACACACCGGGTGAAGGTGGTCAGCTCCAGGACTTGGCTGACACGGACGACAGCAACCCGGGCCTTGAAGAAGACTCCGAAGACGTTGACATCGAAGGTGACTTACTTGTCGATGAACTAGAAGCAACTTCGACTAATGTCAAGACCCGAGCTAGGAAGGCATCTTACATACATTCACCTGTTCTAGTAACCCCTGACAAGTGCAGGAAGGTGTCGGGCCATGCGATTGAGCAATTAACTTTCAGCGCAGTCAAGGATATTCCGGATAGCCTCATTCAACCATAGAAGCTATCGGAGCTGGCTATGGGAATGCTAGACAAAAGTCATAAGGGCGCTACGACGGCTTTGTCAAACCTCTTCTTCGTGATAGGAAGCCCTTACGCTGTTAGATGCCTCCGAGATGCTTATAGACAGGCCCATCATCTTCGAGAAATTGACACGATTTCAGAAGAGGCTAGCGCTCGACGTTCGACATGTGCACTCGATCGCATACATGCACATGACAAAGTGTCGCCTATCCTCCGTCGCTACCATCTGGTTCAGCTTATCAGACGTCGTGACGAGCTGCAACAAAAGCTCAATAGAAGAACAAGACAGCAGGAACCGGTGGTATTGAAGTACGGGCTTAGGAGATAGCCACCAGCAAAAGCATTGATAGGACCAAAAGACGTAGCCGGCAAGGCCTTGAGAGAACTGATGAAAGAGGCTTATCCAGAAGACCCCCTAGGCAAAGGGGAGGAAAGCGCATAGGACGACCAGCGATTTAAGGAACTCAAAAACCGACTTTCGGCTAGATACAATTAGCATGTCTTACAAGCAAGGTTTGGCATCGGAATATTGGCCCTGTTGCCTATGGGAAAAGAAGTTAGCATTTGGAACTCAGAGTAAGTTCAGGCCCGGCCCCTAGTGAACTCAGCTAAACTCTCTACAGTATCGAGAAAACTCAGCACCATGTCTTCGCCAAATTTCTGGACCTCTTACAGAAACATCGGGGTGATGTATTGTTACAGATGGGCGGGGCTGTGTCTGAAAGCGTATTTGATAGCCTCCTCGGAACATCAGCCGCTCCGCCGTTCGTCTTCGAAGAAAGTGAGCAGGGCCGATTAGACGAGGCTCCGTATGATTCCCCAGCTTTAGTGGGAAGATGCAGATTGCAGAGTGTTTGACGACGTCTAGTAAAATAAATTTCGATTTGATCTCTTTCGACTTGTCGTCGGCTAATGAACGCTATAGTATCTCCCAACTTGTGAGGAGTGATAATCCGGTGCTCCTCGTTGCATGTAAACAAATCACGGATCTGACTCACTTTGTTTTCACGGTGCTCTAAGGTGCCTTCAATCAAGTTGTTGGAGGATAAAATTGTTTCATTGGTTTACGGTAGGAACCTCCGAGCGGGACTAAGTCTACCCTTTTCTAGGAACTTGGAGTTGAACATTCCGTGGTAAGCTTATGATGATGTAACAGCAATGAATGCGGGAATCCAAACGCTCGTGCTGAGTTAGCGCAAGCCGCTCTGAAGCGGGACGGAAGTCACTAGAGTTAGCCGAGCTTTCTTTCAACCTCGCTTACCACCACTCCCGGTAGAAGTCAGATCGGAGGCCATCGCTGTAAGAACAGATGCCTGTTGCATTCGTGCCTTACGTTGTAGTACAGTCCAATTCCCTACAAATGATATTTGTACCAACCACATATCAGCCTTCAACTTGTGGAAGCCCCAACTGACTTCCGACTCGAGCGCCATGGAGAACTCAAGTCCTCTGATGTAAGCCTGATGAGCATGATTACACCTGTTACGAGATTCTGTAAACAACGAAGTGTGATCTTCCTCTGCAAAGGCTCCTGCGCCGAACCCTCCAATCGCGCACTAATTGGACGACCATGGCGAAAAGCAATAGTCTACGTCAAAAGTCTGGGAAAGCTATTGCAGGCGGAAGAGTCACTGGAGCTGGGAAAGTCACTCGAGCTGGAGCGCTAGGAAAAGGGGATCTAACGGAAGACTTAGAAACCCCACGTCAGCACAAGCTAAGCAAGGCCGTCAGACATCCTCACGGTCTGGTCGACCCCGAAGAATACCATGAGATTCGAGGCATCATCGGGGAGAGCAAACTCAGGTACAAACTCGACTGAGCGAATTCTTCGAAGGGCAGAAAATACAAGCCAACTTAGGAACCTAAATCCAATGTGACAGAGGCTGCGATCTTGAATTGGGAGCGCCGAAAGCCCAGATCGGCAACGGAGGTCTATTACGAGGATACTCTGTTGACACCACAACTACCAATCTCGCTAGGCTTGCCAACAGGTGGCATTTCAAGCCGCGCCGAGAGATTGCATAAGAACCCTAGATACCCGCTAACTCTGAGGGACAACTCGGCAATCTTGTCAGGGGATTGTAATCGCAGAGAAGTCATCACTCGAGCTGTTGGCAGCCTTGATCGTGATGGAGAGGAGAAAAAGATCCAAGCTCTAGGTAGTGGACCAGATCTTTCGATCCTAGTCAAGTGTGGGTCCAGTCATAATAATCCTTGCAACGCAGACACAGTAAGACCAATTAGCCGCTGATGAGTCATGATAGAATGTTGACATTACTGCAGAGCCACGACCAACAAGAGCTTCCGAAGCAACACAGGAAAGATTAGGCTGCTGAAGAAGAGATAGCCCCGCCTACTACGATCGAAAGAGATATCGAGATCATACTCCTTAACAAAGGGTTGAGCTCACGTGGCCTAGGTCTAGCCTGTGATAGCCTCGATGACTGTCAAGATCAAGCTAGCATCGAATTAGCTACCGAAGCAAGCAATTCTTCGTTTGGAAGTCCATTCGATGCTGCAACTCAAAAGTTTCGTAGGCCAGACGTGGTCGATCGCCATAGCAGCACTTGTAGGGCAGGTGCAGTTGCTGAAAGTGTAAGCGGATCTTCTGGGGAAGCTCTTGAACGGATGGCAGTACCTACTTGCACACAGCATGAGGACCCAGGCGTCAGAGCCCGGTACAAACCGAAAACGTATGACTTGGAGAACGTCTGGTCCGACGCAACCCCGCGCAATGCCTTCGCTCCCATCGGCTCAGGACAAAGGGAAATTTTCGACGCAGTAGGGCTGTATTCACATCGCATGCCTTTCACAAGATCTGTTATCACCAGCAATCTTTCCCGAACTCGTCCTGTACCAAGGTTGAGCGTTCGATTAGACAGGCCTGCGGGTCTCAGCGACCCGCCAATCTCGACTTCACCGGGTCTGGCAGAGCCTACAACCTGTGCAATGCTCCCGACAATGGAGCCCCACGTCAATACCGACAGGCGTACGAGCTCTGATCTCTTCCCTAAAAGCTTGAGCTTTGCGAAGAATCCGAGCCAGCATCATTGATGGCAATGGGCATGGATAAATCGTGCGATACCACTGCCTTCAACGCTGTGTCGTATACCCTTGACATAATTCTTTCCTCGTCGCCATTGGTCATCAAAGCGGATAACTTCGCTTCTAAAAAGGATCCCTTGCTCGACGTTTTACCTATGCGTGCTGGCCATAAAATGGCGCAAAGCAAGGATGTAACCGCGACTGTGTTTAGCATAGATGCCAGAGTCTCTTGCATGTTCACCGAACACTATGTGCGACCAGGCTACCTATCGCGACGTTGTGCGTCTAACGAAGCAAGGTGCCGCAGATGTAACGTGCGACTTCGTGTAACCACAAACAGTTCTTCGGGTTGCACAAAATGCAAGGATGTGCGTCGTCAAATTAAGGTCACTGTTGTTTGCTGGTGAAGCAGTACCATACCACAAATGATCTGGTGGCCGTTCAAAACGGCTGGATCCCGTCCACATCGCCTTACTGTACGAGTCTAAACACAAGAGACACATAGCCAAAGACCGCTCCCAGCACTTCCGAGCTTCCAGAATGACGAGCGATAGCCGAAATTCTCCGCCCGCCATGACATTGCAACGATCAAATGTCATGACCGCTGGCGAGTGCCGAAGTCACCGTAAGATCACAGTGGCATCCTTTTGCTGTGACGCCGATGAAGTAAACTCTGCGTTTACCGCATCTACTAAGGGCCCTGAATTCTACGGACTCAAGGCATCTTCTACATCACATGCGGCCCCAACCCCGGCAAAGTGTCACCAACCTGAGTGCCCTGGGCTCTCTGTCACCCTGCTTCTGCCTCTGTCTGCTCACTCTCGTTATCCTAACGTCTTCGAACTTGCGACCCAGGATTCTCCCCCCTGTTGCTCCGACACCACAAAGATCCTGAGTGGCGCACGTGATGTGACGGACTTGGCCAGTGGTAGTGTCTTCCACCCAATCAGGGCTTTTGATCACGATACCGACCTCCGACTACATCCGGCGACTCAGACGGCACATGCTAGGTCGCCTCCGCGCGTCCTTCGGCCTGCTAGACCCCCTTACACGGACGAACAGAAATTCTCCATCATGTACTATCGTATTGTTCAGGAGTACTCGTGGCCTGGGATAGAGGACGAGTTTGCGAGATTGTTCAATTTGCGCACCAAGGATGCCCTCACCAGCGTTTACTACCGCACACGCAAGATGTAGGGCATGGAAAAGATTCTCGGCACAGACCTCCGCACTACAAGTGAGCGTAGCAAAGTCGAAAGCGAAGCCAGTCGATTTTCTAGGGACTTCCTGATGGACCTTGGTCACTTTGACTAGGCTCACGTGTCGGACTTGTGGAAGAACCGTGGGGTTCGTTGACTTAGAACAGGTCGCTAGGATGGTCATCGGAAGTTCTATGTACCTTCTATTGATTCAAAATATAGCTATGGGGTTACTCAACGTTAGTCACTCGAGTCGTCACTTGTGCAGGTGGTGGATGCAATGTCCTCGTCGTCGAAAGAGTTACGAGTACTCTCACCACCCACCACAGCATGACTGTGCTTTCCGAGCGAGAGATTCGCAACTAGCTAGATTAAATGGGACTAGACTCCATGAGCTGTAAGATACTGCATGATGACTCACAGTAGATATTTTTGCTAGTGAGTCGAACTGATCAGTGAGTGACGAGCCCAGCTTTCAGGGTTAGGGTTTTTGGACTTGGCGGAAGTCCAAGATGGCATTTGCTGAGTCATCGCGCGTTGCCGCTGGATTCGCCCAGGTCTTGAGATGCAGTACGGTCGACCGGGTTCTCTACTGGCGGTGCATGCCTGGCCGCGCTTTACAACACTTTTGCGACATTCACGATGTGTCGCAGAATCACCCCATACAGCTCACGCGTAGTAGAGCCAGACGGACAGCCACTGAGATATGGACTCCGTAAGAGAACAGCTCATCAAATGGCATCAGACGACACGAGTCACGAGGATGCATCCAAACACCAGAGTCCACCGAAAAGACCCAAGCGGACACCTGCCTCCTCGAGCGCGCATTCGCCATCATCACGAGGCCCTGCCAAGAAGAGAACGATAAAAGGGTTAGGACAAAGGCGGACTCGAAAGGACCAGGACAAAGCATGGTCTGCGGAGGCTATACTCGAGGAGAGCGATGCGCAGTACCTCATAAAGTATGAGCCTGTAGAAGAGGGTGCGCAATGTGAGATATCATGGCAGCCAAAGCACTACGCGAATGCTGCACTTGTTGCATGGTGGGAAGAGCGTAAGATGGAAATGGCCCTGGGGAATGGTAATGCTGAGCGTGATAACGTTCCGGACCTGCCGTTGGAAGTCGATGAGGCCAGTGAGCACTACAACCCTGTGGAAAATCATGGCCGTCCTGAAAAATCCGTTACGGGCCTTCTGTCGCAGGAGCAGCACGAAGGGAAATCGGAAGATACCAAGCAACACACGGTCAGCCTCGTAGACGAAAGCACGTTTCGAGGCAACGAAGAACCCATCGAGAATATCCTGCTAGAAGCTCCCACAACAGCTATCTCGCAATTTTTCAACGTTCTTATGCCCCCGATCAATGTGGCCGTCGCGCGAATGTACGAACATCAGGAGCCTAGAGAACCTCAGGACTCCTCGCCTGTAGCATTGAACAATCCCGGAAAATTATCTGCAAGTCCTCGCTTCAAAGTCAGTGTAACCCTGCCAGCAGCTGTGGAAGACAGTCATCGCTGCGATAAATCTCAACCCCGTAACGATATGGTTCCCGAGGGAGGATCTCGCAAATCTGAGTCAAGATCACCCAAAGCTGCTTCAACGAGAGGTCAGCATTTTGCAACATCGGCAAGTCCCCAACAATTGCGAATGGCCGGAGGAGAAAAGTCGGTGTCTGTTCCGGTCACTGATGATACCAAAGAACTGGAATCTTATCTTGTTGAAGCCGCGACCGCGCATGTATCGCAAACCCGCAATGACAACGCATCTGTTCAAGCTGCCTATGGCGTGCAAATCAACGATCAATGCCGAGCAAAAGGCTCAGAAAAAGTTCTAGGGCGTAATGCCATGGACTGGGGCGGTCAGGGAAGATCTTCCCCACGCTCAGGTACAAGAATCAGCACACTTCTGTCACCGGTACCCCCCACTTCTTCGAACGACAACAAATACGATGAGAGCGCGACTCTAACCGGAAAAGACAGTGCCCAAACGAGGACGTTGGCTTATGTTGATGTTTCTGACATAACCCTAACCCTAAGCAACCCATCTCATTGCGGATGCAAGCGTGGCTCATACTTCTCCCAGCAAGATATTCGTCAGTAATCCCAGCGACCTGAGGAGACCCCACGATATATGAAAGTCCGGTCAGACTACGCGCTTGGCAACGAGGAAGAAGGATGGGGCTCAAAGTGCCAGATTGCTCACCTCCCTACCTCGTTGCACTTCCGACAGCTACATTAACGGGGACGGCGGGCTAACTTACGATCCTGCGCTGGATGTACGACAGCAAATCACACGACCCCGTATCGCTCTTCGAAACCATGAAGACCCACGTGAAGCGTACGATACAATGACCGTGCGAATTCGAGAAACTGATGCCCAAGGTCGATGTTGCTCAGCCTATGCTGTGCGTGTGCAGCGGATACTGCAGCGTCGATTGCGGCGAAGCAAAGATATGCCTGGTTGTAGTCGATACCAAGCTTCTGAGCAGGAGTAACCTCCACGAGGTAGTTCAAGTCTTTCAACGCTGAAATAGCCATCTCAAAGATGCGGCTGTGCATCGCCTGGGGAGTATATGCTTGGCAAAGCCATACGCCCAACTCAGCAAGTTCGAGTCGTGGTACAATCCGTGGGAGGCATTTGTCGCAAAGATCTTGGTGTCTTCGATACAGTCTCTCTGCTCGAGTGATGGTGGAGTTTGAGGGCCGTTTTGTTGCAGTCTGTCGGTGTACCGAGAGGAATGCTTTGATCTCCTGGCGTAGTTGTTGACGAGTCTTCTGCAAAACCGAAGACATGTTTTCTGCCATGCAGATGACACAATCGCACTTGAATCCCCATGTGTTTTCCAAACGATGATGCGTGGCTGTGTTGTAGCCTTCTGGGGGCCAGTAGGGCGTCAGAATCTCGTCGCCCTTGTCGATGTTTCGGGAGGCGCGGACGATCATCATGTCACCAATGAAAGTGCGGGCCGCATTGAATTTGCAAGCGTGGTTCATGTACGAGGCCACGATCCAGACCCCGACAGAGCCTTCCTTAGCTGGATTTGATAACTTTCCTGTGGGATGGTCGCGAGCTCTTGCAGCTGAGCAAGCAAAAGCGTTGTAATCGATGATGGCTTGTGTACGGAAGGTATCGATTACCACCTCTCTGTCTGCAATCACGACAGCACCTTTGGGTGAGTATCCACCGTCGTACAAATCGAAGAATCGGTTGGCCATTGTGGGATTGTGGCGCATCTTGGTTACGAGATCGTAAAATAGGCGGGCACGGGGCCCGACAGCTCCGCGCTCTGTGTTGACATTGATGATCGTGTAGGTCTCATCGCTGTGGTCGGCTTCGAAAGCGATGCAGGCTGCCTTTTCGCAGAGAATGAGGTCCCCAGGCGCAAAGTCAGTGATAGCAAAGAGGCCACGACCCCTGCTACCGGAGCTCCGAACTTCGGTCTTTGAGATGTGACAGGCGTGATCAAGCCTACAGTCTTGTAGCTTTGTAGGCTGACAGACCGTGTCGAAATCGTAGATTCCGGTTTCCTGTTCGTACATGCGAAGACGCGTCCGTGCCAACTCTCGCATTGCATCTCCATCACTTGGCGAGAAGCGCATGATCGTTTCGAACTGTAGTTCAGCTGAGGCGAAATCACCCATGTGATAAGACGCGCAACCAGCACGAAAGCGAGCTTTTACATCCAAAACCTTGAGATCGTCATCTGAAGACATGTTGGGAGTGATCAAAGACGACATTGCGTCTTCCAGTGCTGGCTCATATTGTCCCAGCCGTAAACGAACGATGGCTCGGTTCCTGAGAATATCACACTTGAGCAAGAAATCAGCATCTGAGCAGCTTTTCAACGCTCTCGTGTAAGTTTCAACTGCTTGCTCGAACCGCTTGACCTCATACATCCGGTTGGCCTCCATCTTGAAATCCAACGCGCTCTTATCAAGCTCCAGTAACCTTGGGCGAAGGCTTGCAGGAACGACCGCATCCTCCGGTTCAAGTGGTATCAGGTCACTTGGGTGGTCAATTCTAACGTTGTAGCCGCCGTCTGCAGTCTTCTTGTAGTATGGCTCCTTGATGGCGAATATTGCCCCTGTAGGTAGCAGTACTTGCGGCGGAAGGTTGGCATTGTCGTTGTACAACGCAAGTCGATCGACGTGTCCGTGAGAATCCTCCACAGCAATCTGAACACCAGAGATGCGTATCGCGTGGCCAAAAGTGCGTATGATAAGCATTTTCTCGCGATGATGTGTCTCCAGCAGGAGATCTGCCAAGGAGATCTGTTCCAGTTCCGACAGGGACGACTTTGAGGGAGGATAGGAAAAGCTGATGAAACATGTTCGCATGCGATGGCCATGGTTCACCGCCGATTCAGATGCCTACTTGATGTCAATACCACTTTCGTAAGAATATCAAATACAATGCGTACTCTCATTAGACTAAACTCGTTTTCCAAAGCTTGACGGGAAGCCTTGTCGTTCGCTTTTCGGCCTTTATGACGAGTAGACTGTGAAGCCGCGCTTCTGTGTTGTTCAATCAACTTCTTGAAAAACTCCGGCGTGAGATTCGAGGTGTCCATGCTGCTCAGTATTTCTCGTGACGACGTTTCGGTCGTTGTATACTTGTTGACAACGCTTAAGTTGCTCGGAAAAGTGCTGGGTCTCCCAATCGTGGATACGATAGAGGCGAAAACCTGGTGAACTAGAGCATATTAAATATGCCTGGCGATCTATAGGGCTTCATGCGGTGCGTACAATGCATGACAACATAGAAAAAAGATATGTACCTAGAGCTTAGCCGCGCTGGTGCAGTGCACATACAAGAGTGCATGGTATTGTTGCAGTGGCCGTGGCTATTGATCATAGGCTGCATGATATGCAGGATGTCCCGTCTCAAGCGCCACTATGATTCAGTCCGACTACCGTGCGAGCCATGCAACCTCTCGTCCTGCAGGTAGCAAGAAGCATGCATGAACTCGCTGGTTTCTATTCGTTGGGCAGCAGCAGGTTCGAGTTGTGCTCGAATGACGCGGCACACAAGATCTTCGCATCAGCTTCTGGTGCGGATTTCTGTTGTACCCGACAGAGCGTATCGCCTCGACTGATTGAGAGTACACGCATCACCCACCTCAGCGGATCAGCTCACTGTGCAGGACTATGCTGATCTGACACAAAGCACCATCAAACCCATTAGCTCAAAGCCCGCAGAGGGTCATTTCGCAGCTTCAACATGTGTATGTTCAATTGATTCCGCCTGGAAGGTCCGCAAACTGAACAACCAAGTTAGCTGGTTTCAAGTATTGAGAAATGAGAAGCTTAAAGACGGCAGCGTCAACTTTTCAGAGTGCAGCGGGAGCTCTCAGTGGGGCAAAAGGCCGGGGAACAGGGAGGAAGCATGCAATGCATAGCAACATGAACGACCAGATACATGGTCAAGGCATGATTGTCGCGATGCAGCTTCCTGTTTCCGACTGGAAGCAAGCTGCACTTCCCTGCACATTCAACATGCTGTACAATGCCGAAGGACATGCACTTATCGCCGAAATTTTAGGCAACACGGCAAACAATTTTACCATTTGTGCTTCGCTGTAGTATCCTGCAGACATCGCACCATCGAGGACGTGTTGCGCGACAGCGCAAGCGACCAGGTGGGGGGTCGAAGCTCGGTCAGGGTTGGCAATAACCAACGCAACTCTAACTGAGTTCAACTGAGACTCCGATTTTGGCAATCAACTCAACTGAGATGTACTCAAGGCTTGTAAGCCTTGATTAGACCCGCTTTTTACCGTATTTGGACGCGGATGCTCGCGGGCCGAGCCCGTGTGAGAGAATCTTCCGGATTGGGAAAGCTTCGCGATCACTTCGGTGTAGGCACGTGATCTCTTGTGCCCGATTGGAAAGCAACTAAGCTTAATCGGGTGCCAAGACCCTAGGCAACTAACTGGCAAGCCTTGCAACGGTATGCAATCAACTCAACTGGACCTCATTCAACTCGTAACCAACTCAACTCGAGGCCGCCTCCGAGTTGAGTTAGTTGGTTATTGCCAACACTGAGCTCGGTTGCCACGACACAGCTACTTGCCATGATTGGTCGCGTGAATATGATGCTCGCGACTTGACGTACAGGAACTTTGCGCTGACTGCTTGAGGAAAGCAGTACACCTGAAAGAAAGTGGCTTGTTGCGACTTCCAGTTGTGTCTCCCCGCACGCTAGAATTCCGTACAGTGTGTTGAAGATGCCAGTAAGTTCCAAATGCGTGGCAGGAGCATTCTGAGTCAGAAGACGCATGTCTAGACTTCCGAGCGCGGGATCTGGCCCGTTTATTCGTCGAAAGCTTCACCGGCGCGATAGACGCGTTCGGCCGAATGCGATGCTTTCCACACCAGCCTGCATAGCCAAGCATCCTCGAGGAATCTTCCTTTATATAGGTATGTGCTAATGCAGGAGTGCAGCATTCCCACCAACTACCAGCTGCATGAATGCGTGAGGTCTGCAAGCCTCTCCGTGCTCCCCACCGCTGCTAGTTGACCGGACGTGTTTCCAGTGTAGCCAAATCTGGAGCTCCCACTCGTGATGGTGAATCCAGACGCATTGCTTCTTCCTATGCTCTAACGTACTTCATAAGCGAGCCGGTCACACAAGCGAGCCGGTCAAAACGCGCGCGTAACGCGTCTTCTACCTTCTTCCTCTTATTACATAACAAAGTCTGGTTATAATGCCCTCTGAAACAGAAGGACGTATTTCTTTAGCCCTTCAAGCCTATATTAGTAACCAAATACCATCCCTTCGAGCTATAGCTAACGTATACGACGTTCCTTTTACAACCCTCCGCGAACGACACCTTAGAGTCCTCCTACGTAAAGAAACGACGCCAAACTTACGAAAGTTCTCTAATAACGAAGAGGACGTCCTTCTACGAAAGATCCTTTAGCTATCCGCCGACGGATTCCCTCCCTAGCGCGCAATTGTTAAAGAGATAGCTAATACAATGCTTTAGACCAAAAATCCAGCCCGCTCTTAAATAGTCGGTATAAACTAGGTTACTAACTTTATGAAACGCTATCCAGAGCTCTTAAGTATATATAATCGGAAGTTCGATATCCAAAGAGCAGAAGTTAAGGATCTAAAGCTAATCAGCTTATGAAGGGCGAGCCCCTTGTAAGTGAAGCACTTGTAGACTAGCCTATGCTATAAGACTTAGCGCGGCGTCCGCATATCTCCTCCCGGAATCCGCTTAGAACTAGACTCCTTCCTATATCGAACTTATTGAATACTACGAGGACTCTCTACGTATGCGTAGTCTACCCGTGACATAGCTTATAGTTCAAACTTATAGGAGACATAATCGCAAAGTACGGCGTTACGGAAGAGGACATCTTTAACTTCGATAAGACTAGCTTTTAGATAGGTGTAATCTTAACTTCAAAAGTGATTATATCATTAGATAGGAAGGGTAGGCTAAGGACAAAACAGCTAGGGAACCGGAAGTAGGTTACTACGATCGAGGTAGTTAATATAAGAGGATAGGCAATCCCTCTATTTATTATCTTTAACGGTAAGCTTTACCTATCGACCTAGTATAACACTAGTATCCTAACAACCTAGAGAATCGCTATTAGCGATAATAGATAGACGAACGACAAACTAGGCCTCGAATAGATTTAGTACTTCTACGAAAATACGAAGTATTATAAGGGCAAGTAGAGGCTATTAATATTCGATAGTTATAGTAGCTATTTAACATCCGAATTCAGAGACTTCTACCTTTAGAACTATATTCTAACTTTATGTATACCTATATATATATCTTATATTCTTTAGCCTTTAGATATAAGCTATTTCGGCCCTTTAAAGAAGGTATACGGCTCTTAGATTAAGAATAAGATAAGGCTTAGTATTAACCATATTACGAAGGAAGAATTCCTTCCTACGTTCTTTATAGCCTATTAACAAACTATGACTATTAAAACCATTTTATCTAACTTTAGAGTAACTAGCCTAGTTCTATTTAACCTAGAGAGGGTTCTAGAAAACCTTAGACCTATTATTAAAGCTACTCTATCACCCCGAAGTAGTTAGACCTCTTAGAACCCTTAAACACTAAAGACTCTACCTTAGATCAAGAGATAAAGCTAGCTAGTATTATTAGAGAATCGTAAAAGAAGGAGATTATCAGCTTCATTAGATGATAAGCCCTTTCGACAACTTTTAAAAGGCTTTAAGAACGTAGTATACGAGAAGGCACTTTTGATAGTTAAAAATGCTACTCTTCGAGCTAAAAATCAGTACTAAAAGCAAAAGAGAATATAAAAAAAACAGTATATTCGAACGACCATATTAATAACTGTTTAGGATAGTTCGGATAGTACTTAGAGACCTATAGTTAAGGAGCAACCCGAGGATAATGATAAGAATATTGATCTAGTATTACTTAATAAGTAGCTAAGAAGTGTTCGTAAGAAAGCACTAAGTAAGTGTAGTAGATATGGTTCTTTTAAGCATAATACTAGGATAACGTCATTCACCTAGAAGCGGGACACACCTAGAAGCGGGACAGCTCGACGTAGTACTTTCGTGAACACTTCGATTTTACACGCGACATTTTCCTTTTTAGATCTGAATTTTTATATTACGAGGAAGAATATGTAATCAATATCATGATAAACCTTACTATCAGATTATACTAGCTTAGGTGTTCTAATAATGACGCGTCTTTTACTACCTACTTTTTGATAACATTTAGAATCTTTTTATTACTTCGTTCATTCTACGCTATAGTTCTTATTATATCTCTATATAACTCCTATATGAGTTTTTCCTACTCTATATATATAACCTCTGATATCTAAATTTATATATAGAATAATAGGTAGGCTATTGAATAGCGAAAGTGGTTTTGTCCTCTTAGTATTTTAAGTCATGATAGCAGTATCATTCATACTAGTCTGCGAATATGTCATACTGCTTGCGTACTGTCCCGCTTCTAGGTGTGTCCCGCTTCCAGGTGAATGACGTTATGTAGTTTATAATACAATTTGTTTTATTTCTATAACGTACTTAGCAAGCGAGCGGGTCAGGAAAGCGAGCGGGTCACGGCCAATTAAACCTCATAAAGCAGTGTTCCTAGCGCTCTTATTGGCCGTGACCCGCTCGCTTTCCTGACCCGCTCGCTTGCTAAGTACGTTATCTCTAATATTGCTTATGTAATTAATGGTTAAAGGTCAAGTGTCCAAAATCTTGACCGGCTCGCTTGTGTGACCGGCTCGCTTATGAAGTACGTTAAGTAAGTATACTTAGGGCTTTTACCTCTTTTTCCCTTTTTGAAATGATAAGCTGCATATGCAGACTGTCGCTGATGAGTGAGCGATAGAGGTAGATCTTTCCCACAGCCCGAAGAGTGCACACGTACGACAACCGACGATATCTTTTGTGATACCGCTCGCGAATTAGATTGCGATAATGCTTAACAAATAGAACCCCGCTCCTGTATCATGCAGATTGAATGCTCGAGTGTATCGTTGGGATGGAATGATGAGTCCAAGAGCTTGCTGCTTGGCGTTACTGATGTAGCGAGCTGAACATGCTGCTTTCCCTTGTGTCTCCTGATTGGCTTTAGAACTACCTCGTGGTAAGAGCGTCCGCAGTTAAATGGCTCACACCGTGTGAATGTGCACGTTACCTGGCGCCCTTCGGCTATGCTCGGAAAGTCTACGTTGGTAGCAGCTTCATCCATCAAGATATCCTCGAGCAGGTATCACACACGCTCGGCCATCCTCGCGCCCGGACAGCCGGAGATGATATGGAGCACTGGTCTGATGAGCGCTTTTACCCTGGTGGCTGATTGGTCTGTTGATTGATTGCCTCGATGCAACCGTTGCAGTCCGCCAAGCATTTGCAAGCAGCAGCTGTCATCCTTTGGACCAGGTCTACAAGTGGAGGGTCAGAACACAATATCATTTGACAAACCTTCTCACCGGTCTGCTGATGGAATGCACGACTGCACGGGAAGTCAGAAGCGAAGACTCTTTATTGCGCGATCCATTTTTACGCAAATGCAATAATTTTTATACGAAACCACTGCAATTTGTTCTCTTCTTGGTATTGTTTACTCAAAACATCGCAATATCAGAGCTCTAATGTATGCCAACTCGAAAGCGACCTCGGCTTACCTCAATGACAGAAGCTTTCGCATCAGTGCGAACAACGACTATGACAATCGATGCATCGCTCCAGCTCAACGCCGTGACAGGTGCGGATTACTCATCGATGCTCAAGAAGCAGACGAGGTGGCGACTTTAACCATCGAATTGCAACGATCAGTAGCTGGAGACGCAAAAGAAAAGCTACTCCGCAGATTGATCCTCCTGCGATGCTGCGGCGAGTACCATCGACAGAAACTTGAAGCTGATCAGGTCAATCTGGAAAAAGTTGCTAGAAGATACGACGAAATTCTTAGGACAATCAAGTGCCCTACACTTGCTCGGTACGAGGCTGTACCTTGGGAAGAGTCGAATACTCCACAAGCCAGCAAGCCCCGCTATTGTCTTCGTCCACGCCATACAGACGACCGAGCTGATGAGGCGGGTACGGACATAGAGGCATCTCTGTTCACGCCTTATCGTTCGAGCCCACACGACAGTGTGGAAGATTGCCTCATCACCGATGTCTCGAGGGCAGACAAGCGTCCAGGGTTCGTGTATGCTCTTTCATGGCCTACAAATCCAGGGTACCTGAAACTCGGCAGCAGCGTATGTCCACCAGACCGCTTAGCGGAGTGGCAGCGATGTCATCCGTGTGCTAAGATAATCCATTCGATCAAAGTACCTTATCCAAGGAGAGCTGAGAGGCTCATACACTTAGAGATGAGCCGCGTCAGGTTTCAGATGATATTGTGTCAGGCCTGTGGTCGTACACATCTCGAATGGTTCAAGACGAACACTTCTCAGATGAAATTAGTTATGGAGACATGGAAGAAGCTCTTTGACAAAGATACCGGGTTGTATGACAAGATGGGAAAGTTCTCTAGCGATTGGGAAGAGAAGATTCGCAGAAGTACGCATGTTTTGACGGCAAAACGCCTCATGGGAATCTTCTACAGTTCGCAAGCAAGACCAAAAGGGTATTCATGGCCTGAAAGGACTCAGTGTCTTACGGACTCGATCAAATCCTCATCATGGTCGCAAGAATGTGACAAATCCTTGGCCCTTGAGGATGAGTTGCAGGACCAAATGGGAAACCGCGACTGGGATATCGTGGTCGAATATTTTGACGACTTCCGACAATCTCATTACAGGCCTGAGGAGTGGTGAATTGTTGCGTTAACGTTATGGTAATTTTACGTCGTTGAATCCAATTTTATTCTTTTTGCGAACAAACGTTGGACGACTGGGGGTGTTTATCAATCCTACCCGCTACCGATTTGATTTGAGTTGGTTGATTCAATTAGGCTATTCACAGTGACCGTATGAACCGTCTCTAGAGAGGGACTTTACTTATAAAAGAGATTCGCTGCCTTTGCTCATGAATGAGAGTAATCCATCCCTATCGTCACCTGCTCAGCCGAAAGCTGATAGGTAAACCTGCCTGTTTTTTTCCCAAGAAACCGGATAGTAGCTTTAACAGCTTCTATATTGCGTAGCAAGGGGCTACACCACGCGTTGATGCTCGCTTCGGAGAAGCGTACATTAGCATGGATTTGTACCCTGGGAACGTGCTGGCTTGCGCCTGCCCGCTTACCATATACCCCACACTACCCGCCAGGTTTGTTTGTTTGTTTGTTTGTTTGTTTGATTCAATCAGGCTATTCACGGTGACCGTATGAGCCGTCCCTAGAGAGTGACCTTACTTACAAAAGAAATTCGCTGCCTTCGCTCATGAATGAGAGTGATCTATCCCTATAGTTGCCTACTTAGCCTCCGGCTGATAGGTCAACCTGCCTATCTTTTCTAGAAACCGGATAGTAGCTTTCACTACCTCGATATCCGACTTCTATTTCTCTTTAGGACCATCTAAAAGCTATCCCGTCCTTATATCCTTTCTCGAACCCTACCCTCCTAGGAGGTAGGATACGTCACCTGACCTCGCGCCTACGGTCTCGCGCAACTCTCTACGCTCGTCCGTCCACCTCGGACACGAGAGGATAAGATGTCTAATTGTCTCCTCGCCGTTTCCATAACTGTATTTTGCCTCGTCTACCACTCCTATTCGGGAGAGATATTGATTTAACCTATAATGCCCTATCCTGGCTTAGATAAGAATAGCCGCCTGATCCGAGGTAAGCGACCTATATAGACGTAAGGTATGCTTCCCCGGTAAGGCTTGATCTATCTTCCACGTGTATTGCCCCGGTAGTCTCGTAGTGTCGAACGGGGTCGGATTTTCACTCCTATCCCGATTTATCAATCGGATAACGCCTACTACCTCTCGCACCCTCTCTCGTGCTTAAGCTATAGGCTTACCCTCTTGACTCGACGCCTCCCGAGCTATATCGTTCGCTTCTTCGTTCCCTACTATGCCTTCGTAGCCCGGAGACTATTTGAATCTAACGTCTATCCCTTTTCTGCTTAGAGCACCGATACTCTCTACGATCTTCTCTAGGAGCGCCCGTCCGGTCCGAGCGTCATTACCTACTTAGATAGCTCGGAGAGCCTACTGACTATCCGAGAATACCACTAGTTCTAACGTCTCTAGCTGCGGCAGCGGTTTTATGTGTTCGAGAGCGTATTCGAGAGTAGCTACGATCGCCGCTATCTCTACGCTTAGTATCCCATATATCGATGCCTATCCTATCGAGTCTTATCGGACGACCTGGGTAGCTATACCTGTCCTCCGGACTACTGCGATCGAGGCTAGCCGCTTTATGACTGATGCGTCTGCGTATAGCCCTAGAATGTTCGCTCTTGCGATTACTACTATATCTCTGATTACCTAGTCCCTTTCCTTAATCTTAACCCGGTAGCTATGATCTATCTACGGGGGTTAGACCTACGGTAGATTTTCTATAGGCGGCCGAGATCCCTTTGGTTTTAGCCGCTCTTTAGCTACTATGCATACCGCGCTAAGAGGCGATATGTATCGGCAGACATCGAGGGCGTAAGGTAGGGCCTTTCTCGTAGGGTTACTCTACGGGAGTGATATAAGCTTAGCTATATATACTATCACTTTCTTATCTAGGCGTTCCTTCGTTAGTTCGAGGAATGCCTCTACTTCGAGGATAGGTAGTGATACTACCTTCCACGCTCGGAGGATCAACCTCGCTCCTAGCCTTTAAACTTTTTCGAGTGCGTAGGTTAGCCTAACGACGCCTAGCTTCCCCGGTCCGTACCACGCCGATATAGCGTAGTCGATTATCGGTAGAACGTAGCTACGGAAGAGCTGTCTTATCTAAGCCGGTCTAGTGCCTTTGATTGCTTATAGTGCGAAGTAGGCTCTCGTCCCCTTTATGATAGCTCGTAAGAGGTGTTCGTTTATAGCGAGTTTCTTATCGAAAGTAACGCCTAGGACTTTAACACTCTCCTAAGGTAGTATCGTCGCGTCTCCGAACTAGAGTGCTCGGGTATCGTCCTTATCTGTTCTTTTAGTAAAGTGGATAAAGCTAGTTTTATTAGCTTCGAATGTCGCTCTACTCTATCTCGCCTATCGTTCGGCGTGAGGTATGATTTCCCTTTAGATTTTTGCCGTATTCTCGTTTTCGTCTGCTCCTACCACCTAGGCGTTAAAGTCGTCCACGAATCCGACCGCTCCTCCCCTCCTATCGATCTTCTTTTCGACCAGATTAGCGTTATAGAAGACGTATAGTAGTAGCGACAGTAGCGAACCCTACGGGATACCGGCATATTTAATCTCCGATACCTCCGACTCGTATTTACCGACTGTTACTTAAGTATGTCTATTTGAAACAAAGTCTCCGATCTATTCGACTATCGGCTTCGGGACTCCTCGTTCTGCTAGCCGCTGCGTCAGTACGTTCGTATACACTCCGTTAAAGGCACCTTTAACGTCGAATGACACTAGCGAAAGGATCTTTCCTCCTCTCCACGCCTGATAAATCCTCTCTACTAGGACGTTTAGTGCCTGTTCTGCCGACCTCCTAGGCCTTGCGCCGAAGTGGTTGTCTAGAAGTAGGCTATACTTCTCTACCATGTATGACAGGCGGGCTACGATAACTACTTCGAGACCCTTACTTATTGTCGGAAGAAGCGAGATCGGGCGGAAGGCTTTCGGCACCGTATAGTCTCCTTTTCCTAGTTTCCTTAAGGTCACTATTCTCGCAGTCTTCCACTACTTAGGCGTATGTCGTAGTTCGAGTAAGGTAGAGTATAGCTAGAATAGGTAGTCGCCTACTACCGGCTATAGTTCTTTCCAAACCCGGAAACTGATACCGTCTGGTCCTAGGGCTTTATCGGGGCTACTCCTAAAGATCGCTCTTTTAACCTCGTGTTTCGTAAGCTACGGCTACCCGATAATTTGATCCTGCCTACTAGCGTCGGCATCATCCTCTTCGGGTGTATCTAATATCGGAGGTGTAGGAAAGAAGGTGTCTATTAGGATCCCGGCTTTTTCCTCGTCCGACTGATATCTTTAGCTACCTACTGTTAGTTCCGGTACGTCTATAGCAGCTCCGGACGGTTTTACGTAGCTTGCTGCTTTCCAGACGTTCTGTAGATCGTCTAGGAACTCCTTCTAATGTTGTTTCTTCTGCCTGTCGATCTCGTCGAGGTACGTCCTTCGGGCTACGCTAGCGATCTCTCTCGCTTACGTAGTGTCTTCGCCTCTCCGGCGGAGCGTCGTGATTCGATTTCGCTTTGCCGTGAAGTCAGCCCGTAGGCTTAAAAGCTCTTCCGACCACCACCGCTTTGCGTACGGCGACTCCTTTGCTCTAGGGACGTGTTCTTCTAGAACTTTGTTTATCCTATTCATAAGTATCCCGGCTAACCGATCGAGCGTCGTAGTGTCTGTGATCGTCTTTATGTGCCTGCCGTCTCCTAGCTAGCTCCCGATAACTTCCCGGATCTTCTGCTAGTCGGCAGTCTTATAGAGCCTCTTCTTCTTCCTTAGACTCTCTTCGGGACTGTGTCCGGTGAAGCTAAGAGCAATTAGTCTATGGTCTGAGCCGTAGTCATTGTCGTAGATCCGGCAGTACTCTAGGTCGTCTTTAATTCTCTCTAACCCTAGTATGATATCCACTGTCGTAGCTAGGTCTCCGGATTGATGCTCCTATGTGATCGTCCCGGCGGGCAAAAGCGAATGGAGCCTCGCTGACACAGTCCGAGAGACGAAGTCATGAAGTTGGTAGAAGTTGTCATTTTGGAGCTCCTGTGGAGCGAGCCGCCCTGTAGGAGGTGCAGCTCTTGGTGGGGAACGCACCTACTGTGACAATCCCCCCTACGTCTACAAAAAAGCCATTGGCCCTAATGGCCTGCAGAAAGAAAAAACAAGAAAGAAGAAACAAAACCCATCATGCTATTACCGAGGCGCAATGAGAAAACCCACCGGGAAGAAAAACCCATTGCACCTCCCGGCGGATGGTCAAAGAAAATTCATTTGCTCCTCCGCAGGGAGCTCAAAACCATCGCTCCTCAACATCGTCCTCGGGGTCGACGACAACCTGTTCCTCGTTCTGAGAGTCATCTTCTTCCAAGAAGGAGGCAAACTCAGCGGGGGCCTGTCGGGCGGCCGCACTCTGCTGCTCAATACGAGATATGAGGGGATGATCGTTGCGTGCGCCTGTGGTGCCAACACGTTGGGTGGCAGCAGTAGCCTGTTGGCCTAGTGCGGGCGCCACAGGGTACTCGTTGCGCCGCCTTTGCGTCCTGATCTGAGAGACGCTGGGCAATCCGTCGTTGCGCTGGCGCTTCTGAGTCACCCGCTGTGACGGGGAGGTCTCCTGTATGTGGCGCTTCCCGGGTCCCAGCATCGAAGGACCAGCAGAGGAGCCGGCGGCGGCACTCGACGAAGTGCCGGGGCGAGCACCACCACGAGCGACGGGGCGTGAGGGGCCAGCTTCATTCGGAGATCCCGCCTGAGCACCACTGCGAGCGCGACTGCGTGGGGGAGCGGCAGCACTCGAAGATCCATCTTAAGCGCCGCTGGGGGCGCGGCTGCGTGAGGTCGACGAACCAACTTGCGCATCGCCAGGGGCACGGCTGTGTGAGGGAGCAGCACCTCGGTCGCGAGGGACCGTGGTAACCGAGCCAGGGCGACCAAAGTTAGGCGGCGCGATTGGGTGGAAAGTGTTACCTGGTCTCCTCATCTCCATGTGGTTGATCACGGCTCCCGTGGCTGCGTTGATCGATTGGCCCAGACCCAACGGGGGTGCGGAGCGAGGGGGAGCTGGGGGCGCCGGGGTCGATGTCGACGACTGCTCGTTTGGAGCGACCTGTGTCGAATGCTGCTGGGCGGACCGTGCGGTTGATGTGGACGGCCGTGGTTGCGCCGCGTCTGGGGCGGCAGGGACAGCGAGCAGATCTTCCCGGAAAGAAGCAGCTTGGTCGCGCACCAGTGTAGTGACGTGGTCGGGGAGGCCGAAGCAGTAGGGAAAGGTGTGGTCTGTACGACCAGGGCGCACCATGGGCGGCGCAGTCGGTAGCGATTCTGTAATCGATACGGTGACCTGCGAGGTGATCGCGCGAAGCAGTTGAACTTGCTGACTGTCGAGTCTTGGCTGTAAGCGACGCTCTTCCACCGTGCCTCCAACGCCGACCAACTGTTGTACTTGCTCCTCCTCTTGTGGCGAGAAAGGGACTCCAGGTTGTTGCAGGCGGTTGTAATAGGGCGTCATGTCGGCGAGGGTGACAGGCAACGAGGTAACTGCGTTGGCTTGACGCGCGACGATCCTCGGTAGAGGCGGGTTGGAAACGAGTTGACTAGCGACAATCGCTGCCCTTGCAGTGGCTTTCACGTTTGCTGTGCCTACCGATCTAGCGATGACCGCGTTCCTGTGGCAGGCTGTAAAAGTCGCTCTAAGCGAAGCAAGCACCGGGGCGATAGTGCCATCTGGCAGATCAAGCGCGCGTACCAGATTGATCGTTTCCATTGTCTGGATAGCGGCGCCCGCCCATGCGGGGATGTGGTAGCCAGACACGCGATGCATGTTCTGTAGGGCCAGCACAACGACTGGGTTGTCAACAGGCGCCAGTGCAGCCGGCGGTGGGGGAGTTGGCTCCGGCGGAGTAGGCGACCTGGACCAAATGGGTGCATCCAGCTCCAGACGAATGTCACCGTTTTCGTCGCCATCTGGCGAAGGGCGTCCCTCGGATGGAGGGCGATCGTCACAAGCTTGAGACGTGCCAGGGGCAGCGTCTTGAGTAGGCGGGGCATCGTTTGCGCGAGATCGCACAGCCGAAGAAAGAGAAGTGCCTGACGGACCAGCGTGAGCCTGGTCGGGGCGGATTGCCGAATGGAGGGACGTACTGCCAGCCCACGAGTGGTCCGGGCGAATTGGACGCTTGTCGCGGGCAGACGCCTCGGTCTCCGGGGGTGCCGGGCGAGCGTCGAAGATCTTCCTGGTCGCGAAAGGTGCACCTGGGACTGGCTCGTTCGGAGGGGCAACGTACCCTGGAGGGGGGGCGACAACAGGCCCTAGCCCCAGTGGATCGTTGTCATCCATCTCGTCCTTATCGGGCCACGAGTCGTTCCTCGAGCGCTCTTCGAGGGGCTCGATGTAGTATAAGCACTCCCGGGCTGGAGGGACACACAAGCGCATGCCCGGGTCGAGCCAGGTTTGAGGAATCGGGACCCCTTCCGGAAGGATGAAACTCTGCATTGGATTGCAGATGCCAGGGTCGGCCCAATTCACGAGCTGTCCGTCCCCCCCAACGTTGTTGTGAGTCCAGGGGGTGAAAGGAGAGTGACGCTTTGCCAGCCTCAACAATGTATCCTGGAACTCCTGGGACTCCAACCAGTTCACCATAGCAGGCATCGCCCTAGGGTGGGTACGGAGGAAATCAACGTATTTGAAGTTGAGACACGCAATATCGATTTCGCGGACGGGTAGAGCGACCTCACCCCACTTGACAGGGAAGCGTCGGCACGGTGTCAATCGTCCCTCGGTCTCGATGGACTTGTCGACCGCGGCCATCGCCTTATAAGTAGCGGGCTCCCTGGGCGGAGTGAAATGGTATGGCGGCGGGAGAGCGCTCTTCATGCCGTAGGTTTGTTCGAGGTCGATAGAGCCGGCCGTGGCGCGGTCGAGGAGTTCGTTGGACCCGCATAGGGGAGTGACTTTCTTGTAGATGGCGCAATACCATTCGCCGTCTTCCTCGTCTTGCATCACCCACGGACGGCCGTGTGGCACCCTGGCTGGATTGACATCGCCATGGACTGTGAACGTTGCTGGGTAGGCCTCATGGAGGTGTGCTGGGTTTCCTTTGTAGTGTGTCAAGACATGCCCGACGTCGCAATCGTCCAGATCGACCTGGATGCGGCCCACGTCGTTGGGTGTCAATGGTGTGCGGAATGCATGCAAACGAGGGGTGGCCCGCGTGCGGCGCATCTCGCTCGGGTGCTTTGGCTGACGGGGGTAGTTGCTCGGACGGGAAGTGTGGTCCCACGAGTGGTACCAGCTGTACTTGGTGAGTGGATCGACCACCGGGTGGGTTCGCCAGATTCCCATTTCGATGTCGAGCTCCGGGAGATCGGGGAAAGGTAGCGTTAGCCGATTGCGTTGGAAAGTCAGCTTCGTGTCAGTTAGGTTGCCAAACGCGATGTACGCAACTCCCGCTTCGATGCGTTCTTGCACCAGGGCGTTTGTTAGGTATCTGACCTCGAGCTATGTCTCCACTGCGTAACCGAAAATGTCGATTCCAAACCCGGTGATGAAGTAGCGCGCCAGCAGTGCAAGCGCTCTGATGTAATAGGTGTCGGAGAGGGGGAGATGTGCAATGTCCTCAACCGAGAAGCAATCTCCGTTGGAGACCAAAGCAAGAAGCAGGCCGAACAGGTCGTTCAACAGTCCTCGATCGCAAGCAAATTGCCTGCGGTACTCGCTCAGTGTCTTGAGTCGGCGTTGATCGGTCAGGGCGCGCGCTTCGCAGAGGCGGATGGTCTGCAGCTCGGCTGGGTAGCGGGCTTCTGAAACGGAGAGCGGTGTACGGAAGCAAGAGTATTCGACTGCGAACGCGTCGTGCGGGATGTCTTTACGGATTTGTCTCGCCGTCAAGCGGAGAAACTCGAGGGGTAGACCAGCGCCCGAAGCGAGGGCGTGGTATTCGGTCCAGTCGTGGTAGAAGAGCAGAATGCCTGCTCTGTCGGCGTTCTCGTCGCTTTCCTCGAGTTTGAAGACCCTGATGAACTCGTGCAGGCGGTCAACGTTTTCGAAGACGTCCTCGCGGCCGATGATCGTGTTGTAGTCGACCTGACAAATGCGCCGCCAGTCCTCGGCAAGCTCGTTGTTTTGAACCGCGCGGAGGTATAGTGAGGCTTCCCACCCGAAGGGGAAACGGGGGATGTTCTTGAGAAAAGCGTAAGGTTCTTCGAGCCAGTTCGCCACGGGGTCGAACCTCCGATGGATCAAGTCTCGGTATTCAGGGTCGGTGAGGAAATTGATAGGGTGGTTCTCGTCGGGTGGCGGGTATTGAGCGACTTCCTCCATCAGCGGGCGCGCGCTAATGCGCGGCGGCGGTTTGGTTATCCGATGAGCTTGCTTGAGGATTTGCTTGTTCGAAGGAGGGAAGGGCGTGTGCCGATGCGCGGTCGGGGTTTGCTTGTTCGTACGAGGGGAGGCGAATGTGGTGATGCTTGTGAGAAGGTTAATACTGTTGGTGATGCTGCTGCGGGACGTGTCTGTCGTCGAGGTTGTGGCAAGCGAGAGCTCGAATGAAGGCGCGACGCGAGAGCGACGTCGCCGTTGTTTGTTATGCTCAAATGAAGGCGCGGCGCGCGAGTGACGTTGCCATCGTTTGTCATGTGCAAATGCCTCCGGCCCGGTGTCCCCTCGGGACCACCGCGGGAGATACCGCGATTGAGTGAAGGCTGAAAATCTGTAGAAGAAAGAATGGGGAGCGACTGATGGCAGAGTCACGACTCTGGAGAGTCGTGAGGCTCCCGAGCCGAACGAAGGCCTGCGCGCCTAGGCGCCTGACGGATCACCGAATTTGGCGATCTGCTGGCCGATGCCATCGGTTCAGGTGTGCCTGGCGGGTGTGCTTCGTCGTAAGACTTGACCAACTCGAGGGCGTCTGAAAGATTTTCCAGATCGTACCATTGGTTGCTCGCAGCAGAGTAACCCAACCATTTGACTAGGTATTGGACCACCGGGCGCCCGCGCTTGGTGCGGATTCTCCTACCGATCAGGCGTTCAATCTCATATGCAGGAGCATCGTCATCTTGAGCAGCTACAGGACCGGGCTCATGATCCTGAGGTCTTTCGAAAGGATCCGGCTCCTGAGGGAGCTTTTCAAGCTGCAAGACTGACACCACCGGATGGATCTTGTAGTTAGGCGGGAGTTCGAGTTCGTAGGCGAGATTGCCGGCTTTGCGTTTCACACGGAATGGACCTTCTCGCTGGTGAGATAGCTTGCGGTTCTCATGACCGAGGATCTTGTACCCATGGTGGAGGCGAAGCATCACCTGGTCACCCTCTTTGAAAGACAAAGGCTTGTGTTTGCTGTCGTACCTGGCCTTCATGCCAGCATTCGCCCAAGCTACTGCATCCTGTGCCTCTGCTCGCAATCTCCCACGGAGCTTCTCATAATCTGCCGGAGGTAGATCCTCCAGGGCGTGTAACGAATCCAGATTGGAATTGAAACCTCGAAGGAGCTCATTCGGAGTGTAGCCCGTGGTCTGATTTCGGGAGTTGTTGAGCGTCGCTTGGAGGTGCGGGAGACAATCCGTCCATTTCCCATCTGGGTGAGAAGTCACATTGTATCGGAGAGCGATTTCAACCGTTTGGTTAGTGCGTTCCGATTGACCATCCGCCTGGGGATGGTAAGCGGTCGTAGTACACATCTTGATGTGGAGAGCTTTCGCCATAGCCGTGAAAAAGTCGGAGGTAAACTTCGGGTCCCTGTCGCTAATGATCTGGAGGGGATACGACCAGTCCCTGATCTCCAAGGTTGTCAGCCACGCGGCTGCCCATTCTTGAGCGGTCCAGGTCGTGAATCCCGGAGTCAGTGCCACTCGCTTGGTTGCCTTGCAGGTCGTGGTGAGTAGGGCATCCTCCGGTACCTCTGGCAGGGCGACAATCCAATCCATCGTCACCGTATGGAACGGGAGAAACTCCGTCTGAATGGGTTGGAGCTCTCCATAAGGTGGGTGCCTTGTCGTTTGGTTTCGCTTACAAGGCCAGCAATGATCGATGTACATCCGCAGGCGGCGCAGCATGTGGTGGATGTATACTGAAGCTCTGAGGCGATCGTGGCAGCGATCGACGCCCTGATGGTGATGATGATCGTGTGCAATCTCAAAAACTTCACGCTCCATCGAGGTAGGAATGCACAATCGGTCCCTCCCATTAGCGAAGTCGCGGAAATAGAGGAGGCCGTGTCGTTCAAAGAAGCGCAGTCCCAATGGGCTGTTGAATTCGTCGCCATCCATGGGGTCGACGCCATCCTGGTAGCGGACAACCGCCTGTCCCTCGAGTGCAGCACCGTCGTCAATGCGGCGGCGCTCCTGGCTGCGCAAGACCATCTCCAGGATGTTGCGCCAGTGGGGGTCCGACTCGTATCCGGCTATCAGTCGCTGCTTGAACTCTGGTGAAAGCTCAACAAGGAGGGTGTGGTAGGAACCGACTTCCAGGGAGTGACAGTCTACCGCTTCAGTGGCCACCCTCGGAGGCACCACCTTTGGGGAAATGACATCTTTCCCGTAGGCTTTCAGCCTGCTCAGGGCATCAGGCACGATGTGAATGCGACCGGGTCGATAGACCACCTGGAGCCGAAACTGCGACAGGTAGGCCGAATCGCGCACCAGCTTGAGGTTCAGCTTGTCCGTAGAGGTCGTCGTTGTCAGCGAGGTCTGGGTAGCGATGCCAACCGAAGCGACATGATCCGAGAAGATGATGGCCGGGCGTTGACTCGCATGGATCAAATGATGAACCTTCTTGACCATCCAAACAAGTCCCGTCACCTCGAGCTCCGTTGGCCAATACCGTGTCTCGGCTCCGGTGAGTGCCCTGCTCAGGAACATGATGATCTGAATGTCCTCTTTTTTGAACAACCGGGCCTTATTGCCATCCATGTCGGGTGGAGGGTCACCCTTGACCATATAGATCATACATCCGAAACCAAACTCGTGGGAGGCATCCACATCGTAGTAAGTCGGACGGGTAGGGTCAAAGTGCCAGAGGAAGTGAGGATCTTTGAATTGGGACTGTATCGCGTTGAAGGACTCTCGCAACGCAGGATCGTCGAGCGACACCCTGGTTCTCTGCGTGTAAGCTTTCCTCGCGTTCTTGGAGGAGTTTGGCGCATCCTTTAACAGCGAGGATTTCACCGCTTGAGGCGCGGAGAGCTGCGCATAATAGGGAATCTGATTGCGCAGGTAGTTTGTCAATCCCACGTATAACTCCAGCGCTTTCAGCGTCGTGGGAAAATCGATGTCTCGGATGGCTTTGATGCGATCCTCCGCGGCTGCCAGGCCGAGGCCGCTCACCCGCTGGCCAAGTAGTGTAGTCGAAGGAAAAGCCAAAAAGGTCTTCTTGGGGCTTAGGCTCACGCGCCGGGCGTCGAGCAGGCTCCAAACCCGCTGGAGACACTCTTCGTGCTCCTCTAGCGTTTTTGACCAAACGACAATGTCGTCAATATACGCGCGGGCGAAGGTCCGGCAGCTCCGTAGTATCCCGTCGAGCTGTCTCTGGACATATTGCACGGAGTTGCAGTAACCCATAACAGCGACATTGAAAGTCTCTTGGCCCCGGTGGGTGTTGATCGTCATTTTGTGTTTGTCGTTCTTCGCAAGGAGCCACTGGTAAAAGAAGGAGACGGCGTCCATCGTGCTGATATAGCGGGCGCCACGCAGCTCCGCGAAGATGTCCTCCTGCAATGGAATTTGATAGCTGTCTGGAACGGAGATGCGGTTGAGCCCTCGAATGTCGACTACCGCACGGGGTTTACGGATTGTCTCGCCGGGGCGCTCCGGGTCCGGTACGTCTTTCCATACCACGAAAACCGGGAAAGCGAATGGAGTTGGCAGCTCCGTATACTCGAGTTTGCCCGCGGCTTGAAGCGGATCAAAGGCCTTGTCAATGACCTCGCGATCCCTCAACCCAACAGGGTAAGCCTTCGGGGGGGGCAGACGGTCTTGCCAATCGTGGCGGAGGAGGACAGGCATGTGCTGGGCCTCAGGTACATCCACCGTGGTGCCCTTGTCGACAAAGAGCTGCGGGTAACGGTCAATCAGGGCGGAGATTCGCGTCTGAGCCTCTTCATCGCCATAAACGGTGATGCCTATGTGGTGCCGTCGCTCGAGCGAAGGGTCCACCATGGTGTCAGTCGGACGGAGCGCCGCCATGCCGTGCTCGGAGGGATCCATTGAGTAAGCGCCCTAGGTGTCCCATTCGTCAAGGCGACCGAGTTTGGTGAAATTGTTGATCGTGAATGGAGTGTCAGTGTCATTCCGTACTTGTACGAAAGAGAAATTCGCATCAGTAACGTGATGGTAGCCGCGTGCGGAAGGATGGGCGAAAGTGCTTTCGAACGCGAAGTCAACCTCGAAGGGGAGGTCCTCGCCGAAGGCAACAGGCACGTTCTGTACCGAACGGGGGTGTATGGTGGTTCGCTTTGCAGCGCGTACATCCCGTGACTGAAAGCGTGGCTGTCGTCGCTTTATCGTGGTCTCGAAAGCAGCGCCCTCGCACCGGGGTAATGTAACCTGGCCGGTGGACGTGTTGATGAGCATTCCTTCGGAGCCGATGACGTCCATCCCGATGAGAAGCTTCGGCGGCAAATCATCCACCAGGTGAACCTCCTTTTTCAGGTTTGTCCAAACAGGCTGCCCCTTCAAGATGCAGGGGATTCACAGGTCCAGAAAAACCCATTTGCTGCTCCAGCAGGTGCCTGCAACGCCGTTGATCTGTTGAGGAGGGTCAAGCTCGCGAATCTCAATATCTGGCCTGTTGTCCAACACCCAAGCAGAGTCGGCAGTTGTCATGGTACAGCCCGTGTCAAGAACAACAACATGTGGATCTGCATCCTTCGCAAGGGAAAGCGAGAAACGCATGAATTGCCAGCCGCGGAAGGACCATCCCGTTGGCTTCGCTGGCAAAGCGTCGGGAGTCAGGACTCGCGCGTCACCTGGCATGGTCGTTGGTCCGACGAAGGGTGTCTCTCCGTCAGAGGGTACAGCAGGCGAGGGTACCGAAGGCGTGGGAATGGTAGGGTGACTGAGACGGATGTGTTCGAATAGAAGATTACGGGTGTCAAATTTCTGCTGGCAAGAACGGCATGTCTTCCGTGTAGATGCGTTGCGGTTAGGTTGTGAGGTAAAGAAAGATGCAACAGCAGACTCTGTCGGGTTGAACACGCTTCCGAGTGAAGTAGGAGACTGAGAACCGGCTGTAGTGAAAAAGCTGTCTATTGATAGATGTTGGACCGCCGTAGGCGGTCTGGTGTCCGTAGACACCTGTCACTGCGATGGAGAATCAGGCTCCAAGCATTGTGGCTCGGAGTCAAACTGCTGATTGGTAGGGTCAGGATCAGGTTCACGGTCTAGATGCTCTGAAGCGTCTTCTTCTGCGAAAAAGTTGCCGTTCGCATTGCGCTCACGTCGAGCGTCACCCTGCGGTCGGTCGTTGCGGCGCCAGCCCTGGCGGGGCTTGTCATTGCCGCCGGAGTTTTGGGCTGGGTTGTCCCCAATCATCCTCTGGTTCATCCTCAACGGCTCGTTTCCTTTTTCCTCCCGGCGCTGTGGTGGGACGTAAGGTTGGCTTTGGGCCCCGGTGGACCGGCCTTGTTCCTGCGGTGGATTGTCAGATCGGTAGGGGAGTTGCGGCTGACGCGGCTGGAAGTTTGGACGGCTGCTGTCGGGGTTGCCGCTATTGCGGAATCCCGAACGGCGAGTGTCGTAGCCCCCAGCGGCAGGAACCCTGGTCGGTTGTACGGTAGGCTTACCCATTGCGGCTTTCTCTTGCCAAGCTTCCTCGAGGTCTTGACACGTCTTGATGAACTGGTGTGTCTTAGTGCGCTTGTCAGGTCTCGGTATCAGCACGCGGAAAGCAGGATCAAAACGGATCCAGGCTTGTGCCAGCTTCGTGTGTTCATCCTGGAATTCGGCTTCTCTCGCCAGGCGCATCACCGTCATGACGAACTCTGCGATGCTGCGGCCCGAACGGATACTGCTCCAGTCAAACCATTCCTTCTCGAGCATCCGCATTGCCTTGGTTTGCGACATCTTGAACTGGTGCATCAGTATTTCCTCCCAGCGATCGAGGTGTCTTCCTCGCTTGGCCCATTTGCGTTCCTCGACCGGAAGTTGATGGACAAACCATTCGGCAGCGAGCCCCTGCAGGCACTGGCTGAGGCCTCTGCGTACCGCTTCGAATCCGACTGTGTCGGCTTGCTCCTTCGCCGATTCGATGAACATGTGTGCTGACCGGTAGATGCGTTTGTTCCCCACAAGGTAGACATCGCCTTGCTCTGTCGGGGAAGGGTCGAAGAACCCGACGTATTCGGGCTTGAAGGCGGGTCGGCGTCTTCCGTCCTCTGAGTCGTGATCGGAGCTGTACGAGCTGTTGGAGGGTGAACGTCGCGTGCGACCATGGTGACGACGGGCTCGGTGATGGCGGCGATGGGGGCGGGAGCGTGGCTCCGGCTCGGAGTCAGAAGAACTCGGATCGGAAGGTGTCTCATCACGCCTCCGGTGGCGCGAGCGTGGAGATGCTCGGCGTTTAGTGTGTTTTGAACGGCGCGACTCTGGTGCTGAATCCGAGCTGGAGTCGCCTCCACGTCTTTCAATGCCGTCCGTAGGGAGGCGTGCATTACGCAAGCGAGCTGCATGTTTGGCCTGCAACTCTGCTTCAGCTCGACGCTGGCGTCTCTCGTCTCGGTCGCGTTCGCGGTCGACAACAGGGGCACCAGTTGCGGCGAGCTCCTCTCGGAATATCAGTCTCGCGTCGTGTCGGGCCCGCTCCGTGGTGCGGGCCAACAGGGCGTCAAGATCGTCCTGCGTCATTGAAAGCTGTGCCGGTGAATTTGCTTCCCGATCCCGCATGGGACGCTTGTCTCTGGCGCGGGCATCATCAAGTTCCGGGCGCTCAATTTCTTCCGTAGCAGCGGCAGCAGCACGCTCGTTCCGCACGTCGTTCGAGCGGTGTGCCCCGCTACCACCTGGCGCGGAGTGCGAATCGATGCGAGAGTCCGGTTCCTCGGCGTAGGCCGTAGACTGACGGGTTTGGCGGTCGTGGAAAGGCATAGCTGTTGAAGAGCGGAAAAGCGACGGTCGGTCCTCACCAGGTCGTTCCTCAAAGGGGGAAGACGATTGAGGTTCCAGCGGAGAGAAAAGATCCAGCAACTGTTGCTGCGGCGCAGGCAGCGGCAGGGAGATTGAGCTCTGTCGTGAAGAAAACTGCTGTACCTGGGGTGTCTCCAGAGATGTGGAGGTTTGCTGCGACGGAGTGACAGGTGGCAGGGAAATAGGCAGGGGCCGAGAGACAACGGCGGTCTGCTGCGATAGAGTCACAAGAGGCAGGGACGGCCTTTCTTCTTCTGCGGTTGTCAATGGAGAGAAAGAAGGTCGGGGTGTAACGACAGGTTCGTTGAACTGGGGCAGTGCTTGTATGACGCGAGTCTCGGTGCGAAGTCTCTTCGCTGCTGCAGAGATCTCGGAGTGATCGATTGCCCAGCGACCTGGGTAACCCAATCGGAGCCCCGGAGTGTCTAATGGGTCAACCACTTCCTGTGGGAGTTGATACCAGCGGCTGATGACCTCCAGAAGGTGGCGGATCCCGTTGTATTTCTTCTGGTTGAGGATCCGAGCTCGCTGTGGATCAGAGGTGTAAGCCTTGAGTTGACAGGTTATCGTGATGGCACTGTTGCTCAGACGGGGCAGCTGTAGATGCTCGTAATCGGACGAAGGAGGGGCAGCCAGCGTGCCGATCGGCCAGAGTGTGCGGTGACCCGCGTGTGCGGTGAGTGAGAAGGCTGGGGGGGTGTCTTTTAGCGGAACAGTGTTATGTGTGAGGGCGAATGGCTGTCCGTGAAGGATGTCGCTTTGTCAGTTTGCCAGGCAGTGATAGTCGTGCTCAGCGCTCTTGCTGCCCGTACGCGTTATGCCTGCCCACTCCTGTAATCTGTTGTAAACAGACGAAGCTGAGTGGTATAATCGAAGCGGCACCGGTATTAAGAGTCCAGGGATCGGGCAGAGAGGTCCGTTCCATGCTCCGTGGCGTGGCACACTTAGCTGGAGGGTGAAGGCGCCAGATCCCAATTGGACTGGTAGCACGGCTCCGGGCGGTACTTTTGCAGCTTGGGCTGCGGGCGAGACCAGGCTTGGATCGAGCAGTTGGTGTCGAAGGATCGGAGGGTAATCGTGTGAAGACGATTGGTTGATTCGACAGATTGTCAGTGGATTAGTTGCTTCTCAGCTACCATAAATGACACAGTCCGAGAGACGAAGTCATGAAGTTGGTAGAAGTTGTCATTTTGGAGCTCCTGTGGAGCGAGCCGCCCTGTAGGAGGTGCAGCTCTTGGTGGGGAACGCACCTACTGTGACACTCGCTGTTTACATATAGTCGACGATTTGATCGCCTTCGTTCTGTCTGTAGGCGGTTCTTCGCGCCCGGTATCCCCCCTAGAGCACGTGGTGCCTATTGAAATCCGTACATAAAATGACGTCGAGCGGCTCGTCCCCTGTCTTCTCCTGAGCCCGCTTTATCGCCGTATCGATCGCCTATAGGCGCTCTGCTAGGTCTGCTTCTCGTTCTGCCTCTGACTCTCCATTTCGGGCTTCATAGCACGCTATTACTACGAGATTCCTTCCCTACAGCTTGATAAGTACTGCTGCAATGTCGTAGCTCTCTACGGGGATAGGAGATGCCTAGCATCTCCGGTTTACCTATATCGCTGCCCTCGATCGGATAAGGCGGACACTAGTAGGCCGTGTTTAGAGAAGACGTCCCTACCTATATCTACGACGGAGTAACCTAGGTTACTCCGTCGAAAATTTATAGGTTACTCCGTATAATCTAAAAAGTCTATTTTAGAATGGTATAACCTAGAAAATAGAAAATCTAAATAGATAGGA
>Ga0265797_10002246_pt1 | contig 32809 bp, 29 predicted proteins | sample P2T30metagenome_FD_192433 | JGI IMG/M metagenome (GOLD analysis project Ga0265797, IMG submission 192433) | Plant litter microbial communities from East Loma Ridge, Irvine, California - P2 T30 | ecosystem: Environmental > Terrestrial > Plant litter > Unclassified | place: USA: California... | reverse complement strand
CAGACATCGTCTCCACCTACCATCCCTATGCGCCTTCTGCCCTGATCTGCCGTATAACCTAACGACGCCGCGGCGTCGCGGAGATTTCCCTTGCGCTACAGGATTCTGCAGTGCATCTATTCTCGATTTCGCATTCTTTGTGTTTAGTTCTGGCCTTTCCGCGATTTCTTCCGTCCGCCGGCCCTCTGGACATTCTGGACCGTCATCGCGCGCCGCTACTATTGGCTGCTCACCGACCACCGCACACAACCTCATCGACTTAGTGGATAGCCGACAACCCCGCTGCTTGCAACCACTGCGCCAGGCCTTGCGCTGTCACTCCGGACCGGCTCGTTGTACCTATTAACGTTATGCCCCCGGAGACCACTGGACGGCCACTGCTGCCACAAACGGCGCAAATGCAGAGCTTCACCTTTGCGCCGCCCACGCTGGCGCCGCGTGAGAACCAGCGCAGTAAGTCCATACACCGCTCCGCGCGGTGGGGAAAAGGTGACTGACATGACGTTAGATTATGTATTCGTAGACGAACACAATAGACACAAACGCTTGAAAGGTGTGATAGCATGAAATCTGGTTGACATGCAAATGCTAACGTTGAGCAGTAATGAGAGCATGCGAAGGATGTCGTAGACGCAAGATCAAATGCGATGCAGCGACGACGAACGCATGGCCTTGCGCTGCTTGCATCCGTCTAAAACTCAACTGCGTGCCGCCCACAGTCAGCTATGACAAAGATTACAATGGCTCGCAGACCTTCGATTTGGAGCCCAAGCCCTTGGAGTATGCCTCGGATCCGTCTTCCCAGCATGACTATCAACGCCATCCGTCCATGTCGCAGGGCATGTCTCACCAGATGCCGCCTTCCATGCCTACCACCCAGGGCATGTACCAACCTTCACCTTATGTGGATCAACAGGCGCCGGAATCATGTCACTACCAGGCGATGTCCCAGCCTCAGGTCATTCAGCAAACCATGAGCTATGCTCCGCAACATGGCTACTCACAGCAGTCAGCTGCTCCGCCTGCAATTTTGACCCCGCCAGAATCTGAACCCCATTGGCGAAGTGATTCCGTATCAAGCCTCTCCGAGGCTTTGGGCGAACTCAAAATAGACCACACGGCCATTGGTGAGTCTTATGACATCTCAGTAAAATGACATCGCGCTGACTAGCATAGCTCCGTACATCACTAACATGAAGAAGGCCTTGGCCGAGACACCTGCACAGGAGGAGTACGAAGTACAACTGCCTGCATCCGTAAGCTTGGACCATACGGTTCGCATACCCCCAGAAATGATGCCCGATGATGATCGGGCTATGCATTACTTTGACTACTTCTTCACCAACATCCACCCATATTGTCCGGTCATCAATAAGGCCTATTTCTTCCAGCAATGGCACAGCGCACCTGATTCCATTTCTCCACTCATGCTAGAGTCCATCTTCGCTTGCGCCACCTTAATGCTGGGCGATACAGAGGAGGGTAACAAATGGCTAGCCCTTGCCACGAGTCAGTAGTATCAATGATTGATAAAGCATTCTTGCTAACAACATGTAGAGCATGAAGAGAGCTTCAAAGACGTATCACGGCTAAGTACGATGCAGGCAATGATATTGTTGCTGAAAGCCCGTGAAGCTTCACCAAAGCGAGGTTACTTCTGGCGTTCATGGATGGCCACTGTCAGCCTCGTAGCCATGGCGAAGGATCTCGAACTACATGAACACTACGACACTCATCAGATGGGGAAATCATGTGGATCCACGACGCACGACTGTGTTGCTAAGACCAGGGTATGGCAGATGTGCTTGATCTTCGAGGTCATGATCGGAGGTCCCCAAGGTAGGTCGCCTAGAAAGCAGTAAGCTTCGAAATGCTAATCTCTTCAGGGCGCTACGACTTTGGTGTTACTACTGACACGGTAGATTTGGAGATGCCAAGGCACATCGCAGGACAAGATCCTTCTGAGCTTCAGGTTGCGCGTCAGTTCGTTCAATACGCCCGCATTGCCAAGAACGTCCACCACTCGGCCCTCATCTACGGCAAACTAAGGAAGAAGAACCCGGACTGGGCACTGGATCCGGCTTTCGTTGGACACAACACCGACTTCTCTCTCTGGCTACGTGAGCTTCCTGAGGACATGCAAATCGTCTACCCCCAGGATGGTTCTGCTCCTTGGATTCCCTCTCATCAGCTGGCGAATATGCACAGCTACCATTGTTTGGCCATCATCATGCACTTTCGTCCGCAGTTGCATGCTGTATCTGAGTCTTATGACGGTATATGGAAGCAGCATATGCTCACTTGCTATTCGGCTGCAAAGAATCTATGTAAGCTCCAGGAGGCGATTTTGAAGACATACGGCATGCCCGGTTTGCTGTGCATGATGCGAGGCATAAGCTTTCACATCTATGCTGTGTTGACTTGCACTATGCTTCACCTGGTACGTCACTTATGAAGATCAGTAAGATTCCAGACTGACAACTGTAGGTTGCCGTGACATGTCCTGACCCTGACATCAATCACGATGCCAGAAGCTTTTTCGTACGCCACATGCGCGTCCTGGAAACTGTTTCCCCTTCGTTTCCTATGCCTGAGATGCAGCAGCAAGTGAACAGCCTTCGTCAAGCATTTTCGGCCGACTGTTCGAAACCTTTTGACCTGAAACCATCATTCCCGTTGGGGAGCCCCCAAGTGACTACACAGACAAGTCCTATGGGACATCAGGGATCATACCGACCTCGTCATCCGAGCCATCCCTCGCCCTTGGAACAACCAGGTCAGGCCAACTACCTAGCACACCCCATTACTCCACCAATTTCGGTATCCGACCGCGGATCCAAGGCTGACTCTCCCGTAGCTCAGTCTTTGGTTATGATGGCATCTGGTCACCGTGCGGCCCAGCCAGCTTCCAGCATACAAATGCCGGAGAATGTTCAATGGAACCCCCAACGCATCTTTGAGTAAGTTTAGGTACCATCCATTCGCCAGACACCAAGCTAATACAACACAGTCAGTGGAATGTAGCCTTTGGTACGCCCCCTCCTACTAGCGCCTCCTCTCAGGCGTCTCCGCCGCTAAGACCCAATCCTCCAGGAACCAATTACGATATGCGGCCGGCACAGGAGGGCATGCAACCCGGGTACCAAATATCAAATACGTCACCTCAGTCCAGCCATGTCCATGCGGCAGCAGGTCAGATGCCACCCTCGTCGACCTATGCAAACGCTGCACCTATATATGTCACCCCAACGATGTGGCAGGAAGCGGTTGCCAGTTCCATACCGGACGGGTTGAAGCGCAGGTGGGACGACAACACTTCCATGGCGGACCAGTCAATGTACAAACGTGCACGTTGAATGATGACGTCAAGCTTTGATCAAAATTACATCGTTTGTGCTATGCACTCCAGAGAAGCTTCAATGGGTGGAAAAGTCTGGACTTGCAAGCCCATGTTTACTCTATCGTCAAGATAATGCCACGGCGAAGATGGTAGCATGCTGCGCTTCTGCGGCATTGAAATTGCTGTCCAAGTCTTGTATTTGGTGGATGAAGATGGATCCGTTTGGAAGACAAAACGGATGGCATTAGAAAACCAGTTCAACTGCACCAGCATTTTGAGATGGAAGCCCACAAAAAGCGCTGCCAACACCAGCGCGCCTGTACAATACACTGATCTTGCGATATCCGCAAGTACGACTGCAATGACGATTACGCGCCGCTAGCAATATCTAGCTAGCATAATGCTATCACTGGAACAACACTCTGGGCGAGCAAACTGGTCCTTCATTATCGCAATGTATACTCGGACCTTCCTCATCCATGAGAGTATGGGGTATCGTACCCACTTCTCGTATGCCATACACGCGATAGCCTCAACAATCACTCAAGTTTACCCAATCGTACTACCATACGTTCAGAGCCCCATTGTTCCAAGACACAGCCCCAGGTGTCAATACTGGCTTCTTCAAGTTACATCATTTGCGCACCAGCTATCCCCACTAAATCTATTCTATCTGCTTTAGTTCCACCGGAGCCGTCCGACACCGTAGATTACCTTATGCTAACACAGAAATTGATCGCACATTAACATACACGCGTCATACGCCTTTCATTCAAGATCACCAGGCATCCACACGCATCCCAGCCACCCGGCTTTACTAATTCAACGAAGCCAGAACGTTCAAACGGCCCGGTACAACAAAAGCACCAATCGCAATGTCGCACGTGGGGATCACCAACGTTCGTCTCGACCTTCCATCCCTCTACCCGCAGCTCGTACCGTTTGTAAAAAGTAGCCTAGTTATTGTTCCTGATCGTCAACCAAGTCAATGCGATGCGACGCTGACGAGGGAGACAACGCTGATCTTGACACGGTTTGGGTACCCGGACCGCACCATGCGTACGACATTAGTACGCGAATGCAACAGGGACCCTTTTGACCTGGATGTTCAATATCACAGGCAATAAATTTTACGGTCTCTTCAAACCGGGTTTCGCGGCTCCAGGCCAATATCGAGGCACACGCCCACCCACCCACCAGCCTGGAAAGATCCCGAGGTAAAAAATGCTCGAGCGTTTTTGTCCCCTGATCTTTTCGACATGTGAAAAAATAAGTCGACGCACGGTCCGCTAGCCATACACCCCTGCAATACTTGGCTCGAACGGACCGCTTTTCGTGATGTGGAGAAGACGCTAGAGATTTATGGGATCTGACATGGGCGATGAAGAAGGGGGGTAAAGCGTGGAAAAAACGTACGCTACTGCATCATGTCACAACGCCCAGTGGGCAATCATGTAACGTGAACCTGCAGTCTATTGCATGTCGCAGTCGTTCAAACCTTCTTTCACACTTTCTCTGCCGCGTGTGCATGCTCTAAACATCACTCTAACGGCACTTTCCATCAGCCACAACAGCAACGACGATAGCAAACTAACCTCAACTCGGCCAGACAGTCGCCGACCACCAAAATCCCAGTAGAATAACCCCTGGCCCCTGGTTTCATCGTAATGCTTCCCCAAGCGAATTACCCACAGTCCGTTTGTTCCCATCAACACGAACCCACCCAGCAGGAGCTGGTATCCATGTGCTATGACCAACTTCCAACGTCTTTGGCTGACTAGGGCGGCTGTCTCGTCGACTTGTTTGGCGAGTCATGTTTCTCTCATGCGAAGGAAGGGAGCCAAGTGGGCTGTTACGAGTTCGCTCACCGATCTAAACGATTGCGCGCGCTTGACACGTTGTCTGGCACGCATGTAATGCATGATGATCAACGTTCGGAACCAGGGTCAAGAGAATGAAGAGGGCAGGGGGAGCGGGAGAAGAAGCGGGAGAATTGGTTGCAAAGAAGGACCGGTTTGACGAGTACTGTAGTGTTCGTCTCGGTGTCGTCCGATGCTCCTACAGTACAGTGCAGCCTTGTTTTCGTAGGATTTTCTATGCCTAATGCGCCAAGTAAATATCGCCATCTTCATCGACTATCAGAAACCCACCATCAAGAAAACTCGCATTTCAATTCTCTCCACTCTCCACTTTCTGTTCACCAGCCGGTCGCCCCGATGTAACTCGGCAAACCAGCCGAGATTTCCTGGCCCGCTGATCTTCGCAGACCAGCCTCTCCGTTTACAACAACAGAAATGTTCGGCTAAGCCGTTACCCACACTGTGCTGTGTTCAGGTATCCGCATTTCTGCCGCGCGCCGAAGTTGAAACCACATACCACTTCCACGCGAAGGCACTATGAAACTTACACGGTGTAGATGCGCGTTGCAATGGACAGTTGTGGGGCTGGATGTGTGGCAAGGAAGCGGGAAAGGGCCGAATCTAAGGTGGACAGTGACATTCTGATGGTGTGTTGGGCGGATACTGGAGTGAGTGTTGTGGCGGAACAGTTGGAGAAGAAAGTAGAGCGAGGCTGGTGGCGTGATGTTTACGGACGGACTTTGTAAATCTTCAAGTAAAGAGTGACCGTTTGCCTATGTGAACATTATCCTGGGCAGTCTATATTGGGTGCTGCGTAGTGGTAGTTGCGCCGAGATATCCCAGATAGGAAGACCTATAGAGAAGTCATATTATGATGGTGTATTTAGAAACTCCATAACGACAAGACTTCACTAATCATCACGCACTCCTATTCTTGGATGTTTCTGTTCATCCCCATACCCCACCGTTCGCGAGGCGCTCTTATCCTTCGGCAGCACGGCGTTCAAAAATATGCCCACGATTGCAGCAATGACAAAGGGTGTCTCGACAGCCAGGTTTATACCCTGTTCGAACCCAACCAGATTCTCATTCGGCCCATCGTATGCCAGGACTTGCGCAAACCAATCAGGCTGACAGATATCCATAAAACCGATTCCTAATGCAACGGCAAGTATGAAGCGATCGCGGCGGGTCCAAGGGATGAGCGCGAGGACACGAATGCCAGCTACAGCGATGGTGCTGTAGAGGAAGACTTGCATACCGCCTAGCACAGACGGCGGCATAGAAGCGAAGACAGCACCGAACTTCGCGACGACTCCCATGAGTATCAGGAATCCACTTGCTGCCCATCCTGCACGACGAGATGCACATCCAGTCAGGACAATGACGCCGTTATTACCAGCCTGGCTGACCATTGGCGGCCCCGTACCCAGCGCACTGAAGAAGCTGCCTAGACCATCGCACAGAATACCGCCTTGTATCCTGCTGTTGAATTCCGTGCCTTCGATGTCAACACCAGATAGCTCTGCAGTGGCCAAGATATCGGGAATGCAAGACACAGCCTGACACGCGAACATGATGATCATAGGCAGCACCAGCGCGCCATCGACGGAGAGTTTGAACGTGTGTACCCAGAGGAAAGTGCCACCAGGCGCTTGGGTGAGTTGTTCTGTTGACCAGTACCCCGTTACGCCTGATATAGCACAGCCTACAGCTAATCCAATGACTACGGAAGCTGAACGCATGAGTGGCGCACCGATGGCTTCAACTAGAATGATAGTAGCGAATACGCTAAAACCCAGGCCGATCAACTTTGGATGTCCCCAGACGAGCGGCCGTGGTGCGGTGATATCTGGACATAGAGCATAGAAGCCCTCTCCGCCATGGCAGTTTGACGAGCCACCCCAGTTCTGTAATCCGTTACCGACAAGATAGACTCCAATGAGAGTGAGGAGGGAGCCAGTAATGAGCTTAGGAAAGACTTTGTTGAGCATCTTGGGCGGCACAAATGCCAGAGCTATCTGGATCCAGACGCAACATAGCATAGTACCCAGACATGCACCCCAGGCATCGGGGCAAGGCCCCTGAGTTCCGTCGTCGAGAACAGGACAAGTTCCGGATTTGTATCGTAGAGCGGCGTAGTTGAAGACAATAGGTAAGATATCGAAAGTTGGTCCTACAACACTAAGGAGTCCTGTGCCGATAAAGAATGGTGTCTTCATGATGTGTAGGCGGGTGACTTGAAGCGCCGTCGCGATGCCAGTGGTTATAAAGGCGGTAGACACCAGGTATGTTGTCATCGCCGGATCGAAGTTGAACGCTCCCGAAGCGATGGCGAGTGGCGGAGAGACGATGGATCCGATCATGGTGAGGGCATGTTGAAGGCCGAGAAGCAGGGTCAAGAGAACAGGAACGCGGTCATTCATTCCGTAAAATGGTGCCTGGTAGTCTTTGTACTTTCTGTTGAGTGGCCAAATGTTTGGGGTGATAAGGTAAATATAATCCTTAAAGCTGTCAGTTGCTGAATGTTAGGCTCAGGGTACAGAATCGGCATACATAGTCGCCAATCCACCCATCCTTCGTTGTAAAAGCATATTTGATTTCTGCGAGTGTATCTTGCCACTTCTCAGTCACTGTGCCCATATCTTCGCTCGCTGCTGAGGAGTATGGACCCGTTTCTTCTGCGTATTTGGACTTCGGCTCCATCTCGCCATTAGATTCGAGGGCCATGGCCACTGCTGATTGACCCGGTCTGACACTCAGTGCGGTGATCCACTGCCGGTAGTAAATTCATATCATTATGGAGCTGCATGGCTATATAGCAACCTCTAGGCCGTCGTTGACTCGTCGTTCTAGATCTGCAAAGAGCCTTTACCACGATAGGCGTTCCTGCGCTCGAGAACCCCGCGATAACCAGCCCATCGGAGCCCGGCTGTTCTTCAGACTTCGATAACACTGCGACGATATTGTCCGTATGCACTGAGGTGTACACTGTGTGACAGGGGAGGCGAGCTAGATAAGGGTGAAGATATCACTAGCGTCGGCCGTCCCATGTCACTCAAGCGAAGGTGCGAAAGCGGAGATCGGCGGAGGTGGTCCCCATCACTCCAGTCATGAAGCACGCCTTAGAAGGACGCGGCTGTGTGAGCGTTAACGGTAGTCACAGTGTGAAGTAATTAGCAGAGTTGCCCTTATGATGAGATCCATCGACAAGATTGAGCTAGCGTAAGGGCCTTGGAGCAGCCTGAACTAACACGTCTGGCTACGAATCCCAATCACAGCAGCTTCTCTCCTGTATATCTTCATCGAAAATAGGTCAGCCGAGATGATCATGACAGCTGCGGACAGGTTACCCTCGCGTCTCTTTACGCATGCGACGATAATCACGGTCAACAAGAGCCGGGAGGTCATTCTGGATGGTGCAATCCTCATCGAACATGGCCGGATCGCGGCACTTGGAAAGACAGTTGACCTCGTCGACCAGCTAATCTCTAACAAAGACCGAGACATCGAAATTATCGAGTGCAAGAACAGGATCATCATACCAGGCCTCGTTAACACCCACGCACACCTCGCGCAATCACTGCTACGTGGGCTCGCCGAAGATCTTCCATTACACAACTGGCTATGCGATGCGATCTGGCCCTTGGAAGCGAATTACGCCGAGGATGATGGCTATGTGGCTTCGATGCTGACTATTGCCGAAATGTTGAAAACGGGAACGACGTGTTTCCTGGAGGCTATGCTTACACATAGAAGCGGACTCGAGAACGTCGTCAGAGCGGTGGAGGAAAGTGGTATTCGCGCGTGTCTGGCAAGTTTCCCAGTACAAAATATATGATGTAAAGCTAACATAGATGTCAGGGTAAACTGATCAAGGCCGCTGAGTCAAACCCGAAGCTTAACATGAAAGATGCCAGAGATCGGGATGTGGACTCTATGTCAGTCGCTGCTGCTTCATCAGCATACGAAAAGTATCATGGCTCTTTGAACGACCGTTTGCACATGTGGTTTGCGGCCGGTAGGTGATGTCTTTCTTTGAAGAGCATATGAAACAAACACTGACTTCATACACTGATCTTTAGGTACACCTCGAGGCTCACCAATGGCGGCTCATGCTGCAATAGGCGAAGCCGCACGAGCACACGGTATTGGCCTCACTATGCACTGTGCCGAAGCGCCTAAAGATCTTACCATCTATCGAGACTATTACCAATGCAGTCCCTTTGAGTTCTGCCGAGATGCGCAACTGACGGGCTCGAAGACGGTTTTTGCCCACTGTGTTCACCCAGACCCAGTAGCTGGAGACTTCGAAATCTTGTCTGAAAGTAAGAGCACAGTTTCGCATAATCCGACGAGCAATCTCAAGCTTGGATCTGGTGTGGCGCCGATACCTGATATGGTGGCGAAAGGTGTGAATGTAGCGTTAGGGACCGACGGAGCGCCATGCAACAACACGTACGATATGTTCCGCGAGATGCATTTAGCATCCATTCTACATGGTGGTGTTAGACAAAACGCTGGCGTACTGAGCGCATACGATGTCTTAGAGTTTGCAACGATTAACGGCGCGAGAGCACTAGGGTTGGAAGCTGAGATTGGGAGCCTAGAAGTTGGGAAGAAAGCCGATGTTGTCATTGTGGAGCCGAAAGGCGCATCATGTACTCCGTGGGATCCGGCCGAGCAAAATGCTGGTGGCATGGACCCAGTCACAGTGCTCGTCAATTCGTCTGGCGCAAACGTCGACACAGTCATCGTAGACGGTCAGTTACTTGTCAGTAGTGGCAAGCTGTTGCACGTTGATGAGAGCAAGATCATACAGAGAGCGAAGACGTCAGCAGCAGACATCCGTAAAAGGAGCGGTGTGGGTGCACGGAATCATATGTCGTTAAAGTATACATAGTCTTAGAACTGGAATGAAAGCAGATCATCGAACAGACTTTGTCCCCCGAATCCAGTTTGTAGTGGTAACAAATTCATGAAGGAATTCCATGAAGTATCTCCTACGTTTGCAGGGACATCTGCGGTCGAAGAAGTGGGGGTTGTTACTTGCAAGTCTCTAGATACGTTGTTGATAAAGCTTTCCACGTTAAACGTACGTGCTCTCTTGCTAGACGAGGGAGCCAGTTCGCCGAATTCTGCAGGCTGTTGGCGCTTCCTGGAGTTGACGCTTCCTCCATCCTGGAGTTCACGCTGCAAGCCAGATAGCAACTGCACACCACGTGAAGCTATCTTGCTGTCTTCAAACGTCCTCAAGTAGCTGATTGCGTCTTCGACAAGTTTTTTGTGTTCCTCAAATTCCCTTTCAATGGCCGACCGGTGAAATGCATCGAGGCTGAGGATAATCCCCGCTGCGACGGAGAAAGCTTGCTCAATCCACAGCGTCGGCCCCTGGTCGTTGCCAGATAATGCTTCTTTCAATATGGTTTTGGATGCTGCTATGCAGGTACGGCGGGTAAATGAGAATGCGGAGTTCGAGAATGAGAGCCCAATGAACTTTCGATGTATCTAAAAGATGCGCGTGTGAAATCAGCGTACATGTCACATACAGTTCGTACAGGGAATCTCTCACCATGATGATCTTGTGCGAGGCACATATAGCCAATGAGCGTCTGGCCCATCCAACATAAATAGGCCAGCCCGTTGCTACGGGCGCATTGTTTGAGAGGAATGTAGGCATACATGCGGTAGCAAGCTTGCGCATCTTCTCGTCGTACCGCAGCACCTGCTCATACTTTGTGAAAAGCGTGTTGCAGCCTGTCATTGCATCCAATAGCTGCGGCATAAGTGCCGCAATATCATAACGATAGTTACAATAGCTCGCCTGGGTTGGAGTAGATAGCGGCAGGGGTACCATATCTTCATCGTTGCAATTGAGAGGCTTCGAGGTCTTGAAGAAGCGAGGGTTCAATGAATATGACTCAGAGAACGGAATCTGGAACCAATCTTGCGTGCAAAGCTGATTGAATACCCGTCGACCGGCCTCACGTTGACGCAGCTGCTCCTTTGAAGTAGCCCCAGCTGCGTTCTCTGGTCCAAGGCGGTGTAGACCGAGGCTCTGAGCGATGCGACCAGCTGATGCAAGCAGTATTGACTGGCTGTTCGACTTGCCTAGAATGTGAGCCGCAATCGTCAGAGTCGCGATAGCTTGGACAGAATATATCGTATGAGTCTCGATATAACCCGCAACTTCAAGGCATGTCACGGTCGCTTCGTACCACCTTTGAGACAAGACCATGCGCTCCTCCGATGAGAATCCCCAAGACCGATAGATAGATGATGGTGCACATGTAATACTTCCAGTCATGATGGCGAACAGCAGACCTAGCCATTGAAGATTCAGGTCCTCATGTCGAACGTTGCCTTCATATTCACCCATAAAAAGGTCCAGGTCACTTCCGAACATCGCTGAAGAATAGGAGCCATGGTACCATAAGATGGAGGTATTGTGGTACTCCACAAGTTGTATGATGTGAGTCTTGTCGGGAAGAAGCGATTCGAGTACATCAAGCTGTGCATCTCTGCTGGCTTCGCATGGGATATTTGAGGTGGTCGCTCCATCCTCGTGTCTGACACTCAGTCGTCTTGGCCCGCTGTTATGTTCTGGCGAAGTTCCATAATCGGCATCCTTCTTACGGCCCCATGCCAGAAATTCTAGCACAGTAGCTGCATCACCAGTTTCCACAGATTGTGACGTGATGTTATTGTCCGTAGATAAAGTAATCGCTTCATCATTTGCGGGACTTGCTGGGTTATCAGCCAGTTGCGCAGGTGGTAGCGGTGTTTCGCTCGAGACGATATTATATTGCTCCTGTAGTCTAGCTTCAAGCTGACTTACACGGTCGAGTAGTGCGCGCACGAGGTCGTCAGACCCTATTGTCGCGCTCTGAGCTTGATATGCAGGTGGTGGCGCTGAGGATGTCACGGTGATATCTTCTCTTGTACAAAAGCTTGCATAACCCCTGTTTTACTTAGCATGAGATGAATTGGAATGGCAGAGCCGCACTCAGAAGCCAGTTTGCCAGCTCCCAGTGAAGATCCAATATACGCTCTTGCAAGCCCACTTTACTGCCAAAGCTCGGGGTTGTTTTGAGAACGGAGGCGCTGACCTTCGGGTACACGTACTGCAAGGTACGTGCTTGTCGCATTTGATCTTCCTTCTATAGCACTCTGTACATGTCAAACGGGGTCGCGGCCCTTTCGAGGCGTTACTATCGTCCATGGTGAGGTTGACCGTATCGGCCTGTCAGTTGTTACACTCGAGGGCGCCTTGTTCTCATGAGAACCGGAGTTCCAGAACCACGTGTCTAGCATCCAGAGGAGGCACCGGCTGTCAGTTGGTCGTCGGTATGTAGTGCGATAGGGAACAGAAAGGAACAGGGTGCGGCCGAGAATGCGGAACCCACCAATTTAGTTGCCCCACTTCAGTTCAGCCGCGTCCATTCCGTCTTACAAACAGCAGCCGCCTATCTCAGCACTACGATGAAGCCACTGGCGATGACGGCCGATTCGAGCGGCCGCGCTGGCCACGTCGGCTTTGGTACGCCTCGGGGCTTACTGCGACACCATATGCATTTACACAAAAATGGCGGAACATAAGAGCAGGTATGGATTTCCCTCAATATGATACACTCGTTTCGTACATCAGACTCATCAGACTCATCATCAAGCGACCCGAATCTTCAACATCTCATCATGGCACCAACGAAATACATTGATCGCCCTGTGCCGACCATCTCCCTCCGCGACTTCGACTCTCGGATGGACATGATTACACAGGAACTTCTCGATGCTGCAGAGAACCATGGATTCTTCTGTATCGTAGACCACGGCATAACACGCGATGCTGTTGATGGGATCTTTGACCAGTCAGCACGCTTCTTCAACCAACCTGATCCCGTAAAGTCTCAGGTGCCTTTCTCCCCTCAGCACAATGCTGGATGGGAGAAGAACGCGCAAATCAGGCCATCGACTGGTGCAGTCGACCGCAAAGAATCTTATCAGATGCAATTTGGCGAAGGCATGAACGGTGAGCCAGTTCTCTCCATCTTTGGTATATGTGTAACCATACTGATTGATGATCAGGCCGATGGCTAGATGATGAGACTTTGCCTGGCTTCCAGGCGGAGGCCCTGGCATTCATGCACAAAGTACAAGCGGTCAGCGAGAACCTCATGAGGTGCTTTGCGCGAGGATTGGGTTTTGAGGACGACTATTTTATCAAAGCACATGATGTCAGAAGGCCAGAGTCTCAGACGGTGTGCCGATTACTACACTATTTCGAAACTCCGCGGTTACCGAATCCCACTGGGGAAGTGCATCACAGAGCAGGTGCGCATGCTGACTGGGATTTTTTGACCTTACTGTTCCAGAAGGCAGGGCAGTCTGGCCTCGAGATATGTCCAGGACGGGAAGTTTCGACATCGTTTGGCTACGGAGACGCTTGGACAAAGGTTGAGCCTGACGCTGAGAAGAACGCGATCGGTATGTTAATTGTATCGACACTTAATACGAGCACTCTAACCACATCATACAGTCTGCAACGTCGGTGACTTGCTCATGTCATGGTCTGACGACCGCTTCAAATCCACATTCCATCGCGTTAAGGCTCCGTGTGAGCCCGACGACTATTATGGCGAGCGCTATAGTATCGCCTTTTTCAACCAACCGTGCAAAGACGCTAAGATCCAAGGTCCGCTGAAGAAGTATCCAGTGGTAACAGGAGAGGAGTTTACCAGAAATGCTATGAGTCGGAACTACCAGGCTATACAAGAGAAGTTGAAGAAAGAGAAAGAGCTGGTGGTCAAGGCCGTCGAGGTGGACGCGACGACAGCTCGTACGGTCAGCGCTACCGCATGAGGCTTACTAAGGGCCGAATTGTATTCAGGTGTTCAATGTTACTTTTTCCGCATGAAGGATGTATAACCGCGTAAGTTTTCTGGCGTGATGTCGCAGTCTTTGCGTTGCACCGCTTCAGTAATATTGGCCACGTTTCGTTTTATCTTGAATCCCCTGCGTTGGATCCCACCGGCTTCCATCTCATCTTTCCTCTGCTATATTCAAGACCCTGCCCACCCAGGATTCTACCACAACTTGTTCTAAAAGTATCACAGTATTCCGCGCCACCTAAAATCTAGAGTGAGCACTCATGCACAATCCGAGCGTAGGCACTCTTGACTTCCATCATCTCTGTTCAGAGTGCTATTGGGAATCGTCTGACGATGAATGAATGGACAGGTACTCGCTCCTTGATGGATTTCCACGGTAGCTGGCTCGACAGGCAGCGAAAATGTTCAAAGTGCTTCCGCTTCTGTTCCAAAACAGATTAGGGAAGTACTGGCTCCCATGTTTCGAGTAGCGCTCGGATCCCGATGACTGGTTATGAGTGGAAAACTAGTGAAGTTGAAAATGCTGGTAGTTAAGTTGCGCCTGTACGAAATGCATACGAGACGTACACTGACTTTGTATCTTCACATCTGCAGTAGTTCGTAGCGGCTTCTTCTGACGCGCGTGATGGGCGAAGTGGCATCCATACCACGACAGATGTGAGATTTAGCGAACAACAAATTCTATAAACTGAATTCCGCTTATGGCAATGGAGTGTCGTTATGACCAGCCCTGGCCGTGCTCGCCTAGCTTGAACAGCCCGTTCTTTTTCTTGTCTGCTGCCCACCTATCGCACCAAGCTTTCATCTTCTCTCTACTCTTTGCGCTACCCACATTGACCGTTGGAATGATCTTGTCGATATGCAAAGCGCAGCAAAACATGGTCAACTCTCTGAAGCTGCTATGCTCACTGTACGGCACACCGAAGCAGCTTGCCCGACTTCCACTGCCGGCTTGGGGCGTGAGGTCTTTCATAGCAAAAGTACTTTTCCAGTTATCAGAATGCAGTACAGTCTGTACTTGAGGCGATTCAGTAAAGCGGCCCTTTGGTGGGCGATAGTTCCAACCCGAGGGTCTGAAACCGACAACGCGCGAAAACGTGTCAGCATATTCGCGCAGATAATCGTCTAAAGTCTCCGCTCGGATCTCGAACAGTGGAGTCATGTGTACTTGGGCTGCGCGAGGATCCGTCGTAAGCAGTGCGTCCAGTTCGGGGTCCTCGAGAGCCTTGCAAATGCGTTGTTTGTTGGCAGGCGCAAAAATCTTGCTCCCTAGGGCCTTTGCAATGCCAGTGCATATGCGCTCTTTCCCGATGCTGTATGTGCCCACGACAACGAGGAGTCGGCCTCGTTCCGGACTTTTAGGTTCGCCCGCATTATCTATACTGGCATCCTTTCGAACGAACTGAACCATACCTTGACCCGCGCGTTCTCTTTTCATTCTCTCCCATCCATCGGAGTCGTCCGCGCGGCTTTTGCTGAGGCTAACGCACATGTCTGCGCAAGCCTGGATAACTTGCTTCTGAGGTGGGAAAGCATATTTGGGGTTGAGGTAGGTGGTATCGAGGTAGCAGGCGTCAAGCTTCTGTTGTCGGTTCTTTCCACTCACAGCGTCCAAAACGTCTGGTCGCAATAGTGGATGTTCAATGTGTTCCTGACACGCACGGAAGTCTCCACAGTGTAGGACTCGCTGTAGTCTTGAGCTCTTGCCCTTGCTCAGCTCTTTCTCAAACAGGAACAAAGAACTACCCGGGCAATGGTTTGCGGAGATCATCGTGACATGAACCCCTTCAGTTCCTGGCACTTCTGTCTTCTTTTCAAAGTCCAGATCAACTACCCATTTGGGATCTACCCGAAGCTGCTGGCGTACCAGGTTGCCAGTGACTTTGCTGCAGTATATCGGCCCGTGTTTCCATGACGAAGTAAGTCCGATGTAGTGATCGCTGTGGAAGTGACTGAGGAAGTACGCGTTCTGACCTTTGACGGCCCCATAGCGAAATGCGTCCACAGCAATGAAGAAACCTGGCATGATTTTGTAAAATGGACAGGTGCGTTGGTATGCGGGCTTGCCGCGGGATTTGTTGTTCTCCGCCGCAGCGGACGCCCATGCTGCGTCTTCAGCGTGGCCTGCCATAAGTTTCGAGAAAGCCGAACTTGGCTGGGTGCTGGGCTTCGCAAGTTGAAATGGGTTTGCCTGACCCGGTTTGGCTGGCCTATCTGGTCTTTTGAATGCCTTTGCTTTGCTCGTTGTAGTCAGCCTGTTCTCTTCTTTGGGCTTTGCTACAGGCAACGGGATTGGGTTGCCATCTAAGCATGCGTTGACGTGCACAGATACATCCTGTTCTGACAGGCCTGGTAGATCGTTGCCGCATATTGGACATGAGGGTATATCTTTGGCATTTGGCTCTTCCTGTTTGGGTTCGGAGGTACCGCTTTCTGGAAACAGAGGCGGAGCGTCGAATTCGTCAGGATCGCCCTCAAAGCCTGCTTCCTCCATCTCCAGCTTCTGTTGTTCCTTCATCCATCGCCTCTCATCGTATTCTTCGCCTTCGAGCAAATCGTCGTCTTCAAGATCTTCATATTCGTCTAGCGCTTCGTCGCCGTTTTGAGACGTGGATTCGGACTTCAGCGGTGGGAGTTCGCGGGGGATGTGGTCTTCAATACTATCTGCGGGTAACCGACCCTCGGTTGGTTTAGCAATTGGCGAATCGTCATTTTGTCCTCGTATGGCCATACCTGAAGTTGTTGCAGGTACTTCTACATTGTCGTCTTCGGATTCTGAGTCGTCCACGAAGGGTCCAGACTTCTTCCGCGGCTTTGACGCCTGCTTGGGAACATCAGCTGCCAACGCGTCCAGAGTATTGCTTTCTACATCAGTGGGTGGAGGTGGCGAACAGGCCGGCACAAGTGCTACCGCCTCTTCGCTGACTTTTCGCCTCTTGACGCTCCCGCCATTCTCATTGTAGCGCTCCTCATCGTTGTCGGTAGTCATGACGCCATTGCTTTTCTCGTCACTCCAACCCACGTCGTCCTCGTCGCCGTCGAACACAATAGTTGGATTTGACCCCCGTTCTTGCAAGAATATGCGGCTGTTGATCTCCTCGGCCTTCTTGAAGAAGGCCATGATGTTGCCATTTGGCGTGCCTGCCGGCTTCTGCTTCTTGCCATTGCCGGCGGGCGACTTCTTGGCAAAGTCGGCTGGTGTGAGAGTAGTTTGCACAATGGCCTTCTTCGGTGGAAGGGCTTTCGTGTTTGGCTTTGGCGCGACCTTCTTCGTTGCCGTCTTGGAAGCCATTCCTGCTGCTGAGGACGAGCGGGGTGGCGAGGGAGGCCGGCCGGTGGAGGGGGTCAATCGAGATTCTTCCGGTAAGGACTGGTTTTCTCGAGGGTTTCTGAACATTGAGAAATTATTTGAGCATAACTGGTGAGGTTTGCGCTGCTCTTGTGCCTGAGAATGTGCAGATGAACCAGTGGCGATTGAGCGGCTTAACGCGTGCCAAGACAAACGCGTCAACACGTGCAGATGCGCGATATCAAGGTGCCGACATGTTCACCATCACTACGTCCTCGTACGATTGGCAACGTCCTTGGTACAGAGACATGATTGCTTGCCCTCCGAATCCCATAGCGGCAAATCAGATATCCTCTCCCAATGCACACGTCTGGTCTGTGGGGGCTTGCCAGCGGGTTGGTAGGGCGATTACATCAGCGAACGCGCTTGTGTCCGCAAAGTCATTCAAGGTTGCGACTTTGAAAAGTCATTCCTAAGCAGTCAAATCCCCTCACAGTTATGCAGAACCCTTATAACGTCATATCCAAATATTCTTGCATTGCTTCAAATATTGTTTCCCTGCTTTCTGTCGTCGGTCTAGAAACCTTCAGGGGCGCCTCCGTCATGTCTGTTCCCTCCTGCACGAGTCTTCGCCTGCACAGCTGTTGCTATAAACAGAAAGGTAGTATGATGGTACGCTGAACTGTGCAGTATTGGCATGAGGACACGACGTCAAGGGCCAATCGCCGAGAGGCTGACGCGGCCAACGCTGCAAGCTGAACGCCAGTTCACGTGGCTTGAACTACGCTTCACCTTGTCAGATTGTATTATCTACAAATCACTTGTTGTAGTACTATGCCCTTCTCTTCCCTTCACGCACTCGATCGCTCGGTTGGCGCGGAACCGCATCTCCACAATTTCATGGCCGTGCTGTCCAACTAAGATCAGCGTCAAACATCACCTCGTATTCGAAGACCGAAAGCGGAAACCCAGCCTTGCGACGATCAAAATAGCAACGTCTACAGATACCATATCTTGATTGCTCCAGAGTATCGACTATGCATCTCAGCTGGATGCGATGAAGCCCCGATCAGACGACCTCTTCTTGCTTTTCTTCCGTGTCATGTACTTGACTATTTTCACTGGATACACTTGTTTCACGATCCTGGGCTTCGCGGCTATCGGAGCTGGCATCGGTATGGTAGCAACTGTTGTAGTTGCTGCTGGGTCTGAGGTCGCCTTTGTACTCAATAAGAAAGAGGAGGCGGAGAAGTTGAGAATGGAGCGGTACTTGGTGTGAGAAGATTCCATGGCATGAACCCGGTAGGACCGAGCAGAAAGAACGCCAGCTAGGTGCTTGTTCTTGAAAAAATACGGACTCCGTAAGAAAGAGATGGTGCAACAGATATACCTCCAGCTTCTGAATCGACATAACTAGCGCGGACCGTCATCTCTACCAGCTCCAAAGCAGCTCAGTTGCCATTCCACACAGCAGGTCCCGGAGCAGTATAACTCGTCGCGATCGGATAGTACGACCACCTCAGACCAGGATCGTTGGCGTTATATGCACCCGGAAACGCTACCAAAGGTCCAGGCTTACCACTTCCACCACCAATAACCTCTACCTGTGCGCACGAAAGATACATTTGCGCACCACCGACCGAAGAAGCTTGGTGGAGTGCGATTGACTCTACACGAACAAGATACTTGCCGCTCGGCACGTTCTTTGGAATCTGGAACTCAACTTGCGATTTCTCTGGTCTAGCATCAGTTATGCAGGGCGGAAAGGATAACGCGTGCGGATCAACTGACGATATGCGGGCCATGTGCTCTCCCCACTAGTCAACGGACTCCCCACTGCGCTTATACTCGCTGCCTTGAACCATACGTTCCCCGCTGCCTCCCACGTATTGATATCCGCACTATCGGGCACTTTTGCCATGTAGAATTGCACCGGTCCGAAGTGCGAGATGGAAGCTGCGGCAACGAAGCCTAACGTATCGCCGGCAGCCACAGTTGCAGTACCTGTCCCAGGGCGATTCTGGAAGCAGCGCATATCAGGGCTAGTAACGGAGGTAACACCCGAATTAGTTTGGTAGTTCTTGGTTTGCCGAATGGATGTCCATTCCGCCGCCTCAGTAACGCCATTAAGAATGAGCTTGGGAAAGCGATCTTGCAACTGTTAGCTCAACGCCTTCAAACAGGCTATGGTGAACTTGCAATGAGCCTGCGCTGTAGTAGCGAGGATGGAAAGAGTTACAAGGAGATGCATTCTGGGCAAGTTGAGATGGGAAGCTGCGTTGCGAACGATCATAGACGACATTGTAGTAATCAGGAAGATATATACAACAAGCCACTCTGGTCATGCATCACTTGTTTAATGTAGGCTAGAGGCGTTTATAGTGTTCTCGGCAAGTGTGGCTGCACAGGTGATGTGCGCTTAAATTGCTATCATGCATACCCAGATTGAGCCAAGCAGACGAGATACGCAAGATGAAAGCACACGTGAATATCTTGCGCTACTCGAATTTACTTGACGGGATTCGTTCAAAACTCGTTCTCGTCTCTACACAATGGCAAACAAACATGTCATGAGAACCCAATATTGGAACCACTTTCTGTATTCAGCTGAGGTTACCTATGTTGGAGTGCTTTTTGGATGCGTAGATTTCCCGAATATTGTGCCTTCTTCAAACAAGGATAATGGCGTGAGCAAGAAAACGGGAACTACGCGCCCATTCGAGATCCAATCACATTCTGTTGATAAGCTGCTTCTGAGCAGCCTTTCCATTGCTGAACCAATTTTCCTATTGTTGTTTCGTCCTGAACTGAGTGGTCGCTCAAGTTATATCGTATGTGTCTGTGTTGGTAGCTAATGGCACATCCAAATATCTTGTCATTATCTCGGCTGGGAGAGACGGCAAAAGGGAAAAATTGAGTGCGTCGTTTCAACTGAGTTTACACTACTAAACTATGGAGGGTCACAGCCCGTCATAGCGTTTCTTCAGAAGCCTAGGCCCTACCATGTGTACTGTCCTTTACTGCGGTAGGGAACCGTTCAAGTCCATCTAGGGTGATCAGGTGAATTCGGCAGTCGCGGATGTAGGGTTACTGTGAGACGTCTTTGACCCGTCTGCAAGATGACCTTCCATAGCTTGCTGTCCGGGTACTTTGAAATTAACGTGGTAATATCAACAAATTTCAAACGCATGCAAAACGTCTCGAATGATACGAGTTGGAGTCTAGAGATACCATATTTCGCGACAGAATGCTCTATCAAACTCAATTTTACTGATGGTGCATCCCCCGTCAATTCTGGCACGAAAGGCCGCAGTACCCTTCACCTCTACAAGCGCAAAGAGGGATCCTGACTCAACTCGCGCGAAGTACTTGGCTTTAGAGCGCTCCAATCATCCTTCAAACAACTGTGATTTCAGCCTTTCAGTGGATGTAATTTTCACATTTGCTCTCTAAGCCGATTCCAGGACCTGACTCTGCAGTGAGCAAAGTTCCACAATCGTGCTCACACTTCCCACTTCTTGCCGGCTAGCCTGTAAGCGCTCTTTCACAAATTCTTCCGTAACCGCCTCCGCTTCTCGCGCCATCTTTCCCCATATCGCTACATCCTTGGAGCCAGCGGGTAATAGATGGCTTTCGCCAGAGAGCCGGAGAAGCGCTTCCTCCATGTCCTGGTTTGCGGATGCCATCTGATTTTGGAGGTATACAGATTGCTGGAGTAGAGATCGCTCATTATTGGCTATTTTTGCAAGGTGTGGGAGACAGGGCAAGAGCTTGGTAGTCGGTCGAACAGGCTTCGTCGTTGTGGCGTTGCTGTCTTCGGAGGGGATGGATTGACCGCCATTCTGGTTCTCAGTCTGTACGTCCAATGGCTGCTGAAGGCTTGCATGAGCTTCAAGTAAGCCAGCACGAGCTTCAATGTACTTGTTGTATGATTCCCGTATCTGCGATTCTGCTGATGCAAGATCGACGGGTGCTACGGCGTTCACTGGGCGCTTGATGGGCGAGGCGTCCTCGAGGAAGACACTGTTTTCCTCCATCTTAGCCAGCTCTCCTTGAACCCAGTCGACGAGTTCATCTCTCGCTCGCTCGAGTGCATGAACTTGCACCTGCAAGCTTGGCTCAACCTGAAGCTCGTCCTGGGCCTTCTTCCTTGCGGCTTGGGCACGCTCCATAGCTGTTCGCGCCTCAAGAACCTCCTGCTTCAGCTTGAAGACCCATGTCTGGTCTTCTTCAGCCTGTGCTAGCTGCTCGAACCTCTCGGCAGGTAAATCTGGTTGCTCACCAATGGCGCTCTTGATGGAAGCCCTAGGGTCAGCTGCAACAGTCAAAGGCTTTGCGGTCAGAAGCTTGTCTAGAGACTCTTGAATGACCTGAAGCTCTGCAAATCGTCTGCGCTGTCGCAATAAAGAGACGTAGCCTCGAGTAACCTCATTGTCGTATTCTGACTCTGGCTGCGTCGGGTTCTCGTCCACATAACGATTGCGTAAATCTTCCAACGATGCCTGGAGTTCACGATGTCTGGCTTGCGCCTGCGATCTAGCCCGAAGAGCCTGCAAATATTCCAGACGAACGTCCTTCAAGCCTGGAGGGTTGGTATTGGCTGCGGAGAGGTTCTGCGGACATTCATGATTCAGATGCTGGTTCTGAGTTGCTGCATTGACAGGCCTCAGGCTTGATGTGAGGTACTTCGAGAGCGTTCGTCGGATCCTCAATGTGTCTTCCCGGCTGTTGATGTATGACGACAGTGCGCGGTCGACTTCGGGTATTGGGCATGTTGTTTGGGCTGGCATGGCGGAAATTGTTTACAGCCCACAAGTGGGGGCGGGATGGATGAAAATAGACTACTCAGAACGTGCGAGGACGACTTGAGAAATGGCTGGCTGCAGCAATGGCGCTGATTGGTGTCACTGTGACTTGCTTTTGGGTGTGCGCTCAGGGCACAGCTGACAACATGTCAACGGGAGACAGCAATTCGGGAGCTATGGACCTAAGCCAGAACGGAATTAGACCCTTTTGCTAGCGCAGATCACGAAAACAGATCGAAAACACGTGCTTGTACGCTTGGCAAATGCATAATTTCTAAGACACCATGTGAGCATTCATCTGCATCAGGAAGTGTCGAGACGGTGTCTTTCGCGGTGCAACAATTGTCGATCTGAATTTACAGTGTGCCTCCGATGGAAATACTGCCGATGATTCACCTTTACAAGCAAACGGCAGCATGAAGCATGAATCCGGAAAACCATACAGCTTCAGCGCTCTTGTTTATCGAGCTCCCATGGTTGCGAGTGTTGGACTATGGTGTCTGGCCAGAACGAGGGTGGGAGTGAAGGCAAGTTGACTTTGTTCTGCCGTTTCAAAGATACGCCGAAGTACCGCCAGTGGGGGTTTGCAGGAAATTACGCACGTCTCTCACGCGTCTCTCCGCGAACCAAAAAGCATTCACGCGATAAGACGACGGCTATTGACGTGAGCATGAAAACATCATGGCTCCTGTAGGACTGCTGTTGTATCAAGACAAACTGTACACTGTTGTCAACGTTGAAGCGAACTTCTAACATGTGACAGGAGATGGCAACAGGAGATGGCAGTAGGAGCCATTTGAAATGTGATGCATTCGACTACCAGCGGCCACAAGACGGGTATCTGCGTCTCGGGAACGGGCTCAGCTCGTGCAGTGCTTCTTTCCAGCCTCAGTCATAGCATCATGAGTATTAGATTTACAGTGGAGTCAGGTTCATGCGTACGAGACAACGGCCCTGGAGTTCGGGAGCTAGTCGGATCAGCAGCGGGCGCATTACGCAGGGTCTGTCCCACAAGGCGTCGTATGGTGTTGCTTTGTGGTGTTTGTCGCTGGGATGGGGCTGCTGGCGATGAAGCAGCGCGGGCAGGGCGACTGGTCGCGATATGAGGCGGTGTCAACGATGACATGGTCCGATGCGCGGTGGATGACGCGAAGAGGGACAACACATCATTCAGCCCCACCAATCGCACACCAGAAGCAGCCGTTGACCGCGTAGATTTTCGAGTCCCGGGCCCCAATGTGCTGGCGACTAAAGCAAAGATACGAAACAGAGGCACTTTCTCCTGCAGGTGCCACAGAGGAGAGCCACGACTAGCTGTAAAGGGAGGGCTTGGCGGGGGGCAGGGATGGGCGATTGACGGGCGTCGATTGGAACTTATTTCGCTTGAACCCTAAGGAGCCCTGCCTGAGGGCAACTGCCTCGCCCTCCTCCTTTCCCGCCAGCAGCAATTCACCTTCTCGGCCGCCGGAGCCCTGGAACCTCTTTGCAGTGCCTTTTTACACCTACACTGCTAACACCACAGGCATATTCGCAGAAAAAGCAATTGAATAGCACCAGTCCCTGCATCGCGCTACCACCGCGTCGCGCATCCACCTCAGAGCGCAACTGCGTCACCCGCTACAGGTGGTAGCGATTACACACGGGACGCCCGCCAGACACCCCGCCATACGCCAACATGCCTTTCTTCAAGAGTGTCTTCCACTCAAAGGACAAGCAAAAGGGCGCCAAGACTGCCCCCGAGCCCGTCGCGCCGCCAAAACCTCGCTGGGAGGAGTCGTGGACGCGAAAAGATGTCGCTCCAGACGAGATCCAGGAGCTCATCCACGTCTGCACACAGGAGATGAAGTCGAGGGGTACGTGGGAATGCTCAATTGGCACTTGCATCGTCGTTGCTGACTCCCAATAGCCCTGGACATGCCCTTTATGCTTCTCCCTTTCCGCCCCACCTCCGACACGAGCGCCTCCCGCAACTTCATACGCAACTTCTTCAAGGCCGCCTACGAGAACACGCGGCAATACTCAGGCGAGGGGCTGGCGCAGGAACTGCGTCTCACTGAGCCATTGGTAGGCCGACAAAGCTGCACCCCCACATCGAGCAATGCGCTGACGTAGACAGACGCTCTGCAGCATCATTAAATGGTGCTGGAGCAGATTGCCCGGCGGCGTCGTCACCTGGGACGCTTATGAGCTCTTCCGAATCGGCGAGTCTGGTAAGCTGGCACCAAGGACATACCCCTGATGGCTGCTGATGTCATGTACAGATTCAAACTTCGCCCGCCACGCATTCGATACCTTCATACCAATCAGCGTCGACTCCGAAGCTCGCAAGCGCATCATATTTGACTTCTTCGATCTGTTGTCCTCCGTCGCAGCAAGGGGCAAGAGCAACGGTATGGGTGGCAGGAAGCTCTCTCGTTTAGCCGGATGGTGGGCATTTGAGTTCGTCGAAGACGGCAAGGGCTTCGATGGTGGCTATCGCACATGGGAGAAGTAAGCATTACCATCCATTACATGTGAAATACATACTGACTTCACTGTAGGGCCGCGGATGCTGCCAGCCATCTCTTCTTCGCCTACCTGCGATCGCTATCTCCAGATATGAACGTAGTTGGTGGCATCTCAGCTTTGCCTCGTTCTCTCCAAGCGCTACTTACCCAGACCGAATACCCTCCGCAAACGCCGACCCTCATGCAAACGCGCACAACCAAGGTTGTCATGATCGTAGATTCCGTTTCGCCTACACCGTTCGCCTTACTGCGTCGCGCAAAGAACTTCGAGTACCGCGACGATGACAGAGCGCTGCAACAGTTCTCCGCTTACGAAGACACTGTCAAGGCTCTGACTGATGAGTGCCAGAGAGTACTCAAATGTATTGCAACAGCCAACCAGTCGACAGTGTCAACAGACCCAACGACACCAGACCCGTCGTGGTCCCGCTTTGAAGACTTTGGGTTTTCAGGCATAATGGATAGCTCCAGCAGTACAAATGGTGCCTCGGTAGGAGGGAGCCCACGAGAGTTCTCCAGTCTTCGATCGGGGCCTCACTCCAACAATACCGACTTGGGTCGCCCTACCACGCCTTCGTGGGCGGACTTTTTGTCCTCGGGCTTCGCCGACGAGAACAATCAATCTCCCCCGACTACTCTGTTAATGCCCAACCAGAAACTCCCACCTCTAGGAGAGAACCGTGTACACAGCTCCCAGTCACATGTGCGAAATGGTCTTAACGAAGATGACCTTGAGCCTGGCGAGTTGGCAAGCATAACTAAGTTCGACCTCGACGAGACCTTCTGGTGGGTATGGATGATTAGTCTGGCTTCCGAAGAGACTACTGATCGCAAAGCCGCCTTCGGAAGATGCACGTTGATTGAAACACGCATCCAAGGCGCAAAGTGGCTAGTCATGGAAGAGCAAGTCAAAGGCGCATCTCCTGGTCCTGAGGAAGGTGCTTACATCGCCGAGAAAAAGTCCAAATTTAGCTTCACAAGGCGTGGACGACTTGGCCGCAGAAAGTCGACCGGCAAGAAGCCCACCCCGAAAGAGCCCTACAACCGGACAACTAACAACACACCCATGAGCAAGACCAGTATTGGACCAGATCAACACGCGAGGATACAGGCTGCAGCAGCAAAGCTGGCTAAGAATGAGCGGGACGAAAAGGACGCAAAGGAATTTGCGCAACGCCGAGGACGTACCGACGATACCACATCAGTGAAAACAAACAGTGTGCTTACGCTGCAACCACATCTGGTGAACGAGGCTGGTCCGGCCATGCAGTGGGACAAGAAGTTTGGCGAAGCCGCGCTTGACAAGGACGCACTTCGTGCCCAGTACCTGGGAGATGTCAGTGCCGGCAGAGGCTCAAAGAACAATCTCATGGCATCTGCTAATGGTCGCTCGTCGCCACTACCTCCAGAGGTGTCCAACCGCGATCTTCCCGCGCTACCAAAGTCCGAGAGAGGAGAGTCACGCTCACCAGCTCGTATTGATACCAAGCCTACGGAAGCTTCTGTGACTCCGGTACCTTGGCCAAACGACTCGCCCACTCAGACTCCTCAGCAGCAGTCGTTCCCTGTTCCAGTTGCGCAAGACCAGTCCACTCCCATAGAGGAGACGCCCTTCGCAACGCCGCTACCCATCTCGGACGAGAAGTCTGTTCAGTCAGGCACGACTCCGAACCAGCACCCTGCCTTGAGGAAGGCAGTGCCCGAACGGAAACCAGTTGTGGCTCCCCAGCCCAAGAGCCGCGTCAGTGAGGATCACGGAGCCGCACCAGGGAAGAAGATCTCACCAAACAAGTTGAAGAAGAAGGAAGGCGGTGGTTTTAGGAAGCTATTTGGGAGAAAGAAGACTGAGACGCCTGCAGCAGTAGCTACAACAGCACCTGCAGATGATTCATACTTCCAAGCATCTGATGCCCTCCGGAGCAACTCCCGACTTGACGACCACCAATCCAATGTACGAGAGCCATCGCCAACCTACACTGATGATCAACCCGAGCCTATACGGGCGCCATCGCCACAACACGAGCCTAGCCCTGCGGCTTCGTCCGGTATTGTGGAGCCAAATCAAGCTGGCGGTCCTGTGGCTGGTGGACCAGCAACACAACAAGAGATCGACCAGGCCTTCTCACGATTCGACCAAGGCCCGATGGAAGACATGCCTGCTTTTGCCCCTGCCGACGACGAGAGTGATGACGATGCCGCTGCTGCCCCAACTGTACCTCGTCGACAGATGCAACAGACGAACCCTAGAACCCCGACCCAGCGTGCCCCAGAATATGCGGATGACATCTCGGAAGAATCCGTCGAGTTCACAAAGCAACAATCACCATCTCAAGATCGATGGGCACAGATTAGGAAGAACGCTGCCGAACGCGCAGCGAGGCTGAGTGAAGAACAGGTTCGCCGTAGCCGAAGTCAAAGCCAGAGCCAGCGGACTGACGAAGGCGAGACGAGTGGCGAGGAGACCATCGAAAGCCGCGTGGCTCGCATCAAGGCGCGTGTTGCTGAACTCACTGGCAATGTTGATGGTCAGCCGGGCGCAGGAGCTGGCGGAAGACAGTGGTAGAATGCGCATTGTAAGGCTCCCATTACGTTATTGCTCAGAGTTCTGCTAACAATTGCCCAGATCGTCCTTTAGCATCACATACCCCATCTGTTTTCCAAGCGTACAAAGAGCTCGATACCCTTTCCGAATTCGACTTTCTGGTTTTTTTCTTCTACGACAACCAGCATAATTTGTGCTTTCACACTTAATACCCGTCAGCGCCATACACTTATGTCTGACATCGGCTTGTTTTCCATTCAATCTGCATCAGTTTTCGATTTTTTACGTTTTGCTGAGATACCTCGGGAGGAATGTACATCGTTGTCTAGGTACACATATTTGCGGACATGCACAGTCATGCGGTCACGTATGTTCGATGACCGACAATATATACCATCGCGAAGATCACGTAGTATGTTATATGTTAGAGAAGGAGGTGCGAACTTTCGAATGTTTAATCAAGACGTTTTGCGTAGTGCAATTGCTTAGACGTGCGCAAGCTTGTGATCCTGTTCTGCTCATGCCCCGTCACCGTCACTTTGATCGTGTCATCTTGTCAGCACTCGAAAATGTGCGGCTGGTGCTTTCGAGATATCTGACCCAGCACAAAAAGGCTTGAGTTCTTTTCTACCTTCTTCTTTCCAACAAATACCGAAATATACTGAAGCATCATGTCGCTGTGCTTTGTTTGCTGTCGCTGTCTCAAGGAAAAAGTTCCTTTTCACTATGACACATCATTGTAGGGGCTTCAAAGGCTCAACCACTGCTAACTGTAGTCTCTCAGCCCACTCAACAAGGTACCTCGACCTATGCAGATTAGGTCAATAACAGGGTTTTGTTGTTTCCTCTTGTCACATGTCTTTCCGTTGTGCCGAAGTTTGGAGTGAAGAGAGTGTACTTTCCGCAGACGTAAACGAATGTATGTAGTGTCATCTTTAGGCGCAACCTCTCCGGAATTTTATAGCTAATCAAAATCTTCGAAAGCGAATACTTTTATACCTCATCTTCCACTCAGAAAATCTTCCATGCAGTCCTCTTTCTGCTCGGCTGGCGAAGCGATAGCTGCTCGATTAATTACTATACTGCTTAGGATAGGCGCTGTAAGAAGACGTCTGGATAGACTCGAAACACCCAACATGTCGAGTTGTATTCTAACCATCCGTCCCATCGCCGCTCTCTTGATAAGTGTGCCCTGACGATTTTTTCGTAGGCGCTGACGATGTGGAATGGTTGGCAGTGGAGATGTAGGTACGTCACCGCTATTCCACTCACCTCTATTGACCATTCCTCTTGCAGGAGCCAGGATAAGCTGTTTCTCTGGTTGACTTCCTCAGCAATATCTTCGATCCCTCAGCTCGTTGCCATCCATATCCGACCTACAACCATATCATTGTGCCGACACTCAAGAAACTAGGAATCGTTCCTACGTGGAGTATAATGGTTGTCGGGATGACCGACATCAATTTTGGATGAACTATGTTAACCAGCGTCTATGGTTTTAGGACCTGACCTCGAGATTCTACTCGACGCATGAGACGAAAATGATGAGACCAAGGGGGGAGGGTTCTTTGATCTAAGCAACTATGGCATGGATCCAGATGATGCTCTCCAGGCAGCGTGCGTCATGTGAAGAGCTCGCTTTTGTACCACATCGAGGCACTTGGAGATTACATTTCGCTGACCCACTCTCCAGAACGCCCTGACCTGCCATTACAATCTGACGGCAGAGCCCCGTCCATTCACCAAGCTAATGCCCATAACTATTCCAAGGTATGCCGGGAGCGCCACGAAGGACTGTCGTCCGAATTCTCAATAAGCTTCGAGACCGCCCCAAGCGGGCGTTTGTCATCTACCGCTGAGATTACCGTAACGATGAAGCCTGGAATACCTTTGTCAATAAATGGGCTGAACATGTCGAGCGCGAGCTCCTTCGCTAGGATCCAGGCCATCTCATACAATCGCTCGTGTTTACGGTCAAATAAGATCCTATCACTCTTGATGGTGCCACTGTAAAGCATGTGCAAAGGCTATCCACCGTACGAACGGAATCTCAGGAAGCAGAAGAAGAATGGCGGGTCACTGTACACAACGGCTTACGAGGTGTTCTTAGGCATGACTACCACACACAAGTAGATACGCAGGCACTTGATGGGTGTCTGATATATGAATGGTTAGCAGAGAAAGAACAGTTGCAGTTTCTCAAGAAGAACCGATCCTGCATTTGGGCAAGCCGCATATGTCCGCCTCGCCAGGAAAATCAGGGAAGAGCTTGCTCCTCTAGTAACGAATGAGAGAGAAGAGGGGGATGATCTAGAAGGTGAGGATGTGGACGAAGATGAAGAGCCTGTTGCAATCGAGATGCATTTGCCATTGGTCCTACCATTTGTGTACACGAATCTCCTCAGCGCTTACGTCGATCAATTCAACGTATTGGCCGAAGATCTGGACAAGAATGATATCTGTTGAAACTGAGATGAGATGAAGACCTCCTTGACATGCTCAGGAGATCGCATTCGGTAGGCTATCATGAAGGTCGTGTAGGCATACGTCGTTCTGAGGTATCGCCCAAGAATAACGTCCTAGCAGGGTACCTGCATTTACCACGCGTTCTTCAGCGAGGCATAGGTTTCGGATTGGGGCCACAGGCCATGGCGGTTGGAGAAATTGGAAGCACGAGGGCCAGCGTGCGGCCCAAAATAACACGAGATCTGTGTACCTGCATCAGCCAGGCCTCTGGGAGGGTACATACGAGGTACTGGTCAGAAACAAAGGAATGGCTGCCGGGTGGTGTGCGTGTGAGACTAAGAATAACAGCCGAACGTGTACCTGCATCTGATAGAGAGTTAGACGCGCCGGGCCGCCTATTTTCCGGTGAACGTCACCTTTCTTTGATGGAGTGACGCGTTGCTGAGTGATGCCGGTATCTGTGATACTTCAATTAGAATGGTGAAGGTTGGTGGTGGAGAGATAGAACCGACAGCTCGGTGCGGCGCATTCGCTTCAGCAGGTGAAGTCAACAATCACATACACTAGCATCCTGGCCGTGAAATGTACGTATGGGGAAGCACGAGCTAATGTGAAGTGGGGAGAACATATGGAGCTGGCGGCTAGGTGGGTGAGATTATGAGAACGGGAAGAAACAATGATGCGAGTGGAAAGAATAGACGAACAGCAGCTTAGCAATGTGTAACATTCTGGAGTGTTGGTCGTGTGTCGAGGTAAGCTGGGTCGATCAGTCAATCAGGTGCAGTAGCAGGTGCGTCATGCCAGTGGTAGATGTGGGTTTGCGGCATGGCCTTCTAAAAATACCGCGTTTCGGACATGGGAGGTAGTCGCGCTAGGAACCGCGTGCTGCGAGTTTTATTCCAACTTCAACCTTAGGACATGGAAGTAGATACTGGAAACAATCTGTTTGGATGTTCTTGGATCGTCTGCCGGGGACATGACTGCATACAGATGGACGGGGACTGTGAAGATGGACACCTTTGAGCCGTCCCGCATCCGGTGGGGAAGCGGGGCGTTCTCGACGGCTATCCATGATGGATGACAGCGATTGCAGACAGCGAAGGACTGGTTGGCAGGCCACAGCTTCACACAGGGACTGCCTTTGCAGTAAAAGAAGCTAAGGTTTGAGAGAAATGATTGACCGAATGCTCCGCCATGTGTCGCTAGCAAAACATTGCTCGGGAAAGGGTGCAAATGGCGCACCGGCAAGTGCAATGCCGCACACACAGGGAGCACCGAATGCCTCCGCCTTCGGTCGACCTCAGGGCCATGACTTTCGTCATCACGTCTGCAAGCGCCGATATGTGTTCCCGCTAGACATGGCACGCAAGAATAGCGAGCGACCCCCGTCTGAATGCTGCAGAGCCGGTAAGATGGTCTTGCTAATCTGAGAGTACCCTCTGCAGTCAACAGGGACTGCCGTGAAGAGGTCGTGAGTAGCGCGATGCCGGTAAAATGGCTGGTCGTCTCATTCTCATACTGTACCGCATCAAGGGTCTGCTCTGCCTGTGTGAGGCCGCTGGACCCCAGCTCTGATATGTCCTTAAAATAACTCAGCTGGGCGTTGCAAGTGGAGTAAACAGCCTCGATGGAGTTAGGCATGCCTGTGATGATTGACAGACAGATTGCACACCCAATTGCAAGGGGACAGCGGACGTGGCACCAGGACCCAAACCCAGCAAATAACCCGTAACCGGGCATATTAGCGATCGGATGGCCTGGGCTTTGCAGACGCCAGATTTCTAAATATAGGGGCGCCCACCCACTCCATCATGGTTTCCTCTGCACATCACGTTCAGAGCCTCACAGAAACTGTGAGAGCAGCAACCGACCTTTGTGTCGCGCATCACAGCCATATAGCCCTGGAGTCGCGAAAAAGAATTGCCCATCCACCGCGCCGACTTTCGCCGCCCGCCTCTTCCTGCTGCAAGCGCTGAAACGCTCAGCGTCTTCGTGATCACGCCTCGGCCGCGCAAGCTAGTACTGTCTTCTTCAGTTCCTCGAGACATCACCGTCGCTCCATGCGCTTTGACGTCTAGCATCGCCATCCACCATGGGTCGCAGAAAGATCGAGATCAAGGCCATCAAGGACGACCGGAACCGCTCCGTGTAAGCCAGCTGCCCCAGACACATTGCGATCAGCCACTAACACGCCATAGAACCTTCCTCAAGCGCAAAGGCGGTCTCTTCAAGAAGGCGCACGAGCTCTCTGTGCTTTGCTCAGTAGACGTCGCCGTCATCATCTTCGGCCACAACAAGAAGCTCTATGAATTCTCTTCCGGCGACATCAACGAGACCATTGGCCGGTACCAATACGTATGCATCCCCTGCTACCCTGGACAGAGAGTTGCGCTAAAGTACATGACACTGACAGGTCACGCAGTATGGCGGCGCACACGAGCACAAGGGCCCAGAGGACTTTATGGGCAAGAAAGATGGCGACGATGACGACGACGACGATGAAGAGGGCGCCCTTCCCCGAGACTCGCACACCCCGCCCGAGCACTCGATGATGCCCCATCACATGCAGCACCCGCAGTTCCAGCACATGAGACAAGGAGCGCCATCAATGTCTCCGCCAATCGGCAACGGCGTCCCCTTCCAACAGCGAGGTCCTTCTCCCCAGCCTCCTCACCACCTATCGCGACCCAACTCGAGAGTAGGCCACATTCGCAGACCGAGCTCGAACCTCGCGCCGCCCCAGCCATACCCTTCGCAAGCCCCTCCACCGCCCAACAGCTATGCCTACATGCCGAACCCGCCTTTCTACAACCCGCAAACTGCCCAGCAAATGGCCCCCAAGCCTCAGCCTACTCCACCCGCCGCACAGTACCAATTTACACATCCCATGCCTACGCATCCTCAAGTGCAGTACATGCAACAAGAGCAGCAACGTCGGCAGTCAATGCCGCCTACTTTCCAGCAACAGCAGCAACAGCAGCAGCACCATCTTCAGCAGCAAGTGCAACACCAGCATCAACAAGAACAGCAAGCACAAGCACAGGCACAGGCACAACAGCAGGCACAGCAACAAGTGCAGCAACAGCAGCAGCAACAGCGACTGTCCCCGCCCC
>Ga0265797_10002245_pt1 | contig 32821 bp, 36 predicted proteins | sample P2T30metagenome_FD_192433 | JGI IMG/M metagenome (GOLD analysis project Ga0265797, IMG submission 192433) | Plant litter microbial communities from East Loma Ridge, Irvine, California - P2 T30 | ecosystem: Environmental > Terrestrial > Plant litter > Unclassified | place: USA: California... | reverse complement strand
GCAAAGAACAGGTCGACGCCCGTCCAGCCGATTTCGCCGACAAACCCCAGCGTGGGCTGGCGCGTGACGAAATTCACATAGTGGTTGGCGAACACCAGCAGGATCGCCAGCGCGCGCAAGGTGTCCAGGCCGTACAGGCGGGAAGTAATGGGCTTCATGGTGGCATTTTAACTGGCGGCAGCGCGGCGGCCGGTATGCCGCCGGCTTGACGACGCCCGACAGAACCGTCCGGCATATTGCCAGCAGATGAACGACAGCGGGCAATCGAGAAAAACGCCCGGTGTATGTCCGCTCGACGTACGCGTCGGCTATCTCGTGCAAGCGATAGCTGGTCTAGTCGCGATAATCAGACTTCGTGTTGCCCGTGATCTTGGCCAACAACTCGGGTGGGACTGCCTGGCCATTTGAACTGAGCTGCCGAACTGTCTCATGCAGTAAGTTCAGCTGCGTGATTTTAACGATCGCCCAGGCTACAACTCCCACGATCGGAATCGCGAGAGCGATGACGGGTACCAGTTGTGGCGAAATATCGGTCAGAAAGCTCATCTTTTAGGAATTCTTCAGGGCATCAAAAATTAGTGTGGCCGGTCGCGTAATGGGCGCTCCGCTCCGGTCTTGCAGAGCATAGCAAAGTTTGCAGCCAAAAAAACACACACATTGTCACCTACGCAACTAACGCCTGCTTCCGCCCCGAAGCTGCCGTTCGCTATCCCCGTTATCCCCGTTATCCCCTTCGGCACGCACGTAAAAGCCCCAGACATTCGGTGATAGCTCGGCGGCAGCGAAAGTAAAGCTGCCGCCAATGCTGTCGAAATGGTAGCGCTGGAAAGTATGGACCTGTCCTGGATAGGCCGGGTGTTCAAGCCTTAAAGGACCAGCATTCAGCGCAACCCATTTTCCTGACCAAATGTCCGCGCCGTTGACGATCAGCGCACTCCCTTCCTCAATGACAACCAACGCCTTCCACTCCGACGTCATGCTATTTCCTCTCAAATTATTTCGATTGAACGTCCGCTTCTGTCGATAGCGGAGGGCCAGCACGACCCAGTGCTACCGGGCCGCCGCCGTCAGAGAAACCGGAGGGTTTTGTCTTGCCCTGCAACCCCGCTAGAATGATACTCCCCCACTCACCCAGAGGCCCCGATGACCGCCACCGCCGCGCTGCAGTTTCGCTCCGTGACTTATACCGGCATGAAAGCCGGGCCGAAGCTGATCGTCACGGGCGCCGTGCACGGCAACGAAACGGCAGGCACGCAAGGCATTCTGCGCGTTATGCAGCAGCTCGACAGCGGCGCGCTGACCATAGCCGCCGGCAGCGTTACCTTCGTGCCGGTGACGAATCCTCTCGCCTATGCCAGGGGCGAACGGGCCGGCGAGCGTAATCTGAACCGCAACCTGTTCCCGAACGACGCGCCCGTGGACTTCGAGGATCGCGTCGCCAACTGGTTGTGCCCTCTGCTGGCGGCGCACGACGTGCTCCTGGACCTGCACTCGTTCAACGCGCCGGGCGAGCCGTTCGTCATGGTCGGGCCGCGCGACAATGCGGGGCCGCTGGAGCCGTTCCGTCACGAGGCGCAGGAACGGGCGCTGGCGCGGGTATTGGGCGTGCGCCGCTTCGTCGACGGCTGGCTGCGGACTTACGGCGCCGGCGTGCAGCGTCGCCTGCGGGGAGACAGCCGGCTGGAAACGGTGCTGCGCTACGGCGTCGGCACGACGGAATACATGCGCACGACGGGCGGCTACGCGCTGACCTTGGAGTGCGGCCAGCACACGGACCCGCAGGCGCCCCAGGTGGCATGGCAGGCGATCATGAACACGCTGGCGCACCTGCGGCTGATCGATGCGCCGGCGCCGGTGCCGGTCGCGCGCGAACGGATGGAGGCGCTGTCGATGATCGAAGTGCACGACAAGGCGCACGACGACGATGTCTTCACCAGCGCATGGTCCAGCTTCGACCGCGTGGCGGCGGGCGCGCAGATCGGCCGGCGCGCAGACGGCACGCCCGTGCTGGCGCCGTTCGACGCCGTGATGCTGTTCCCCGACAGCGCCGCGCGCGCCAACCAGGAATGGTTTTATCTGGCCCGGGCCGTCGACGACTTTTAAGCCTGGCCGATGCCCCAGGCGAAGGGATCGCCGGCGTCCACCAGCAGGCGCGCTTCGCTGTTGACCCAGGCGCGGCCGCGGATCGACGGCAGCAGCGATTCGCCATCCATCATGTAACTGGCCTCGAAGACGCTGCCGATGATGCTTTGCTGGCGCCACACGACGCCCGGTGCCAGCTTGCCGTCCGCGGCCAGGCAGGCCAGCTTGGCGCTCGTTCCCGTGCCGCAGGGCGAGCGGTCGTAGGCTTTGCCCGGACACAGCACGAAGCTGCGGCTGTCCGCTTCCGCGGTGCTGCGCGGTGCGCCGAAGACTTCGATGTGATCGATCGCCGCGCCGTCGTCGCCGGTGATGCCGCTCGCCGCCAGGGCGTCGCCGACGGCCACGCAGAACGCCGTCAGCGCGTCGATTTCGGCCGGCACCACGGCGAACGGATGCGCGCCGATCAGGAAGAACCAGTTGCCGCCCCAGGCCACGTCGCCCGTGACGGAGCCATGGCCCGGCACGTCCACCCGGACGGCATGGCGGGTGCGCCGCGCCGGCACGTTGGCGACGGTGACGCTGCCATCCTCGTGCAGGCAGGCCGTGACGACGCCGACGGGCGTATCGATGCGGTGCACACCGGGCGCGATGCGCCCCATGTGCGCCAGCGAGACAACCAGTCCGATCGTGCCGTGGCCGCACATGCCCAGGTACCCGACGTTGTTGAAGAAGATCACGCCCGCCACACAGTCGGGCGCATGGGGCTCGCACAGCAGCGCGCCCACCAGCACGTCCGAGCCGCGTGGCTCGCAGACGGTGGCCGTGCGGTAGTGGTCGTATTGCTCGCGCATGCGGGTCAGCCGCCCTGCCAGCGGACCGGTTCCCAGGTCGGGACCGCCTCTGACGATCAGCCGGGTCGGCTCGCCGCCCGTGTGCGAATCGATCACGTCGATGGTTTGCATGGGCTTAATGGGGCGAAAGAAGTTTCAGGCCGAAGATGCCGGCCACGATCAGTGCGATGCACAGCAGACGGGCCGCGCCGGCCGGTTCGCCCAGCACGATCATGCCGAACACGGCCGTGCCAACGGTGCCGATGCCCGTCCAGACGGCGTAGGCGGTGCCCAGCGGCAGGCTGCGCAGTGCCAGACCCAGCAGGCCGACGCTGCCGGCCATTGCGCCCAACGTCAGTGCGCTGGGAATCAGTCGGGTAAAGCCGGCCGTGTATTTCAGGCCGACGGCCCAGCCCACTTCCAGCAGACCGGCAACGAATAACAGGATCCAGGACATTGTTTCTCCAAGTTCGCCGGGCCGTCCCTGGCATGAACCCTCGCGGCGCCGCGCGCCGGCGGGGCCGTCCCCGCGGGTGACCTGACAGTATATCATTGCAACTAAGCATGACAACTGAGCATTACAACTGAGCACTGCACCCATGCACTTCCCGGCCCTCGCCAGCAGCGCCCGGATTTATATCGTAGAATACCAATATGCGCATCGAAGAACACCGATACACGCATCGGAGAAACCCGAATCATGACTGAACTCGACATCGACGCGATCCACAAGGCACTGGCCAATCCCGTGCGGCGCCAGATCCTGGCGTGGCTGAAGGAGCCGGAAACCTACTTTTCGCAGCAGCTGCATCCGGTCTCGCTTGGCGTGTGCGCCAGCATGATCGACCAGCGCTGCGGGCTGTCGCAGTCGACGGTGTCCGGCCATCTGGCGATCCTGCAGAAGGCCGGACTGATTACCGTGACGCGGCTGGGACAGTGGAATATGTTCAAGCGCAACGATGAAGTCATCCAGGGGTTTCTCGCCCAGATGAACCTCGGTCTGTAACGGTCCGCCCTCCCGCGACCGGCAGTGCCTCTACCCAGGAAGAGAAATATGACCACCTTGTTCGATCCCCTTGCCGTCGGCGACCTGACCCTGAAAAACCGCGTCATCATGGCGCCGCTCACCCGCGCCCGCGCCGGCGAGGGCCGCGTGCCGAACGCGCTGATGGCCGAGTACTATGCGCAGCGCGCCGGCGCCGGCCTGATCCTGTCCGAAGCGACGTCCGTGACGCCGCAGGGTGTCGGCTACGAGAACACGCCCGGCATCTGGTCCGACGAGCAGGTGGCAGGCTGGAAGCTGATCACCGAAGCCGTGCACGCACGCGGCGGCAAGATCTTCATGCAGCTGTGGCACGTGGGCCGCATCTCCGACCCGAGCCTGCTGGACGGCGAAGCGCCTGTGGCACCTTCCGCCATTGCCGCCAACGGCCACGTCAGCCTGCTGCGCCCGATGCGCCCCTACCCCGTGCCGCGCGCCCTGACGACGGAAGAAGTGGCGGGCGTCGTGGCCGCCTACCGCCTCGGTGCCGAGAACGCTAAAAAAGCCGGTTTCGACGGTGTCGAGATCCACGGCGCCAACGGCTATCTGCTCGACCAGTTCCTGCAGGACAGCACCAATACGCGTACCGACCAGTACGGCGGCTCGATCGAAAACCGCGCCCGCCTGATGCTGGAAGTCACGGACGCCGCGATCGCCGTCTGGGGCGCCGACCGCGTCGGCATGCACTTGGCACCACGCGCCGACTCGCACGACATGGGCGACTCCGATCCGGCCGGCACGTTCGGTTACGTGGCCCGTGAGCTGGGCAAGCGCAAGATCGCATTCATCTTCGCGCGCGAATCGATCGGCGAAGACAGCCTGGGACCGCTGCTGAAAAAGGAATTCGGCGGCGTCTTTATCGCCAACGAGCAGTTCAGCCTGGAAGCGGCACAACAAGCGCTGGACGACGGCACGGCCGATGCCGTCGCCTGGGGCAAGGACTTCATCTCGAACCCGGACCTGCCGGAACGCCTGCGGCTGCGCGCGCCCCTCAATCCGTTGCGTTCGCAAGTAATCTACGGCAATGGCCCGGAAGGCTATACGGATTACCCGGCGCTGGCTTGAGCCGTTTCGCCACTCGCCAATAAAAAAGGTCGCCACGGCGACCTTTTTTACTATCCGATCCCGGCGCCTCAGCGCGGTACGCTGTAATTGACGGGCACGAACTCGTAGCCCTTGCCGCTGCTGCGCAGATGGCCCAGGCCGGGGAACGGCAGGTGGGCCGCGCCGATCAGGTAGCCGCCCCTGGCCGCTTCGGCAAACGCCGCCCTGCGCGCCGCCAGCGCCGCCTTGTTATCGCTGTCGAACGCGATCGTCACGGACGGATCGTCGAACTGGACGAATTTCGCGTGCATCAGGTCGCCCAGCAGCACCAGCTTCTGGCCGCGGCTTTCGATGACGTAACTGGTGTGACCTGGCGTATGGCCGTAACTGGACGTGGCGCGTACGCCCGGCATCAGCTGCGTGCCGCCGTTGAACGGCTGCAGCTTGCCGGCGCTGGCATACGGCCCCAGCGCGCCCTGGGCGCCCTGGAAGTAGCCCTGCTTGTCGGCAGGCGCGGACGCCATTTGCGTCTTGCTGAGCCAGTAGTCGGCGTCGTGCTTGTCGGCGCGCACGACCGCGTTGGCAAACGCCGGCTGGTCGCCCGTGTTCAGGCCGCCAACGTGGTCAGGGTGCATGTGGGTGATGAAGATCTCGTCGACCTGCTCGGGCTGGTAGCCGGCCGCCCTGATGCTCGCCAGCAGCTTGCCCAGGGTCGGCCCGAACAGGTTACCGGCACCGGCGTCCACCAGCACCAGCTTCTCGCCGGTGTTGATCAGGAAGGCGTTGACGGACGTTTCCACGGGGGCCGTCAGGAAGGCGCGGCTCAGCGCGCTGTCGATCTTCGCTTTGGGCGCATGCAGCAGCTTGTCCATCGGCAGGTCGACGGTGCCGTCGCTGACGACCGTCACTTCGAAGTCGCCCACCATCGTGCGATAGAAGCCGGGCGCCTGCGTCTTGACCATCGGCGCGGCGGCCAGGGCGGCATTGCCGGCCAGCGCCAGCGCGGCAAACAGCGCCGTGCGGCGCAGAGCAAATTGACTGGACATCGTATTGTTCCTTTTTGTGGATGTGCGGGACCGCTACCTTACCGCAAATACCGCCGCCCCGCGCAGCCAGGCCCCGGCACTGCCCCGGTCGAGGGAGTGCGCACGCAGCCCCCCGACATAGCGTCAGAAGCCCAGCGGCATGCGCACGGACAGCGACACATCCGGCGTATCGCGCGTCAGCCCCGCGCCGACGGTGACGCTGACCGTGCGCTTCGGGTCGAGCCGGTACGACAGCCCCATCAACAGCGTACCCAGCTGCGTGCGAACGGCGCCGGGCACCGTGACGCCGTTCTGCCTCGTACGGCCCATCGAACTGTGGTCGTATCCCAGGCTGAGGGATGCCTTGTCGTTCAGCGCCACGCCGATGCCGAAATTGAACCCCAACACGTTGCCCGGCTTGACCTCGCCCAGCGGCTCGGACTCGCCGTTCAGTACCTTGCGGCTGACGTCACCCCGCTTGATGTTGTACAGATAGCTGACGCTGCCGAACAGGATGGCCGGGTCCGACGGGAACAGCCACGTCAGGCTGGGCTGCACGCCGTAAAACCCCGAGCCCGTTGGCAGGTCCAGCGGCAGCCCTGTGCCCGTCGCGTTTGCGCCGACGCAGCGACGCGTGCAGTCCGTCACCACTTCGAACGGATCGCGCCCCGTGCGTGTCTTGACGCGCACGCCGGCAACGTAGAACGGCCGGTCCGCGCCGCCTTCGTTCAGTTGCTGGCGCAACGACAGTTCGATGTCCCCCAGCGCCCTTCCGCTCGTATCGAACACCCGTTCGACGGCCGTGCCGGTAAACAGCTCGCGGCTGACGGTGGCGTCGGAGCGATACACGTACGGCACGCGCACTTCCAGTTCCGTCCGGTTCGTCAGGCCGTAACGGGCCGTCAGTGCCGCCGTTGCCGTGTTGCGCTTGATCTCGCGCACGTCGATCAGACCGATCAACAACGCCGGGATGATCGTATAGCCCACCAGCGCGACCCGGTTGCTGGACGAATAGCCGAACTGGAATGACGGCTCCAGCACGTAGCGGCCTTTCGGCGTCAGCACGCCGGGCGCCTCGAACAGCGGCGCCACCTCGGGCGGGCGGTCGTCCCGCCGCGGCGCCTGACCGACCGTGGCGCCATCCTGCGCCGACGGCGCGGCCGGGGCGCGTGGCGCGCCGTCCGCCGGGGCTGCGCCGGCCGGTCCGACCGGCCCCGGTACCGGTGCGCGCGCCGCGACCGCGGGCCCGGTGCCCCGGCTCTGCGCAAGCCGTGCCGCCGGTACCCTGCCGGCCATTGGCCACCCGGCGCCTTGCCCGCCACCGCGCGAGCTGCGCTGCGCCCAGTCCGGCGGCACAGCAGTAACGGCCTCATCGCTGCCGGCGGGCGCCGCCAAACCATCGTGCGTTGCAGCGCTGCTGGCCTCGACACCGTTGGCCCCCGCAGCGCCACCGCCCTGCCGCTGCGCCGCCAGCTCTGCGCGCAGTAGTTGCAACAACTCCCGCTGCGCGGCCAGCTCCCCTTTCAGCCGCTCCAGTTCCGCGGCAAACTGCGCCGGCGCAGGACCGTCGCCACCCGGGGGAGAGGGAGGCGCCCCCTGCGCCAGCGCATTCAGGACGCACAGCGAAAGGCCGGCGGAACCCGTCCGCAGAACGCGGGCAACGGATCCGGGCGACAGGCAAGGCGCGGCGGCGCGCGCGGGCGTGAAACGCATGCTTTGTTCTCCGGTAAGAGGCGGTCAGCGCGGCGCGGCAGCCGTTGCCAGCGCCTGGCGCAGGCTGTCGCCGAAATTGAGTTCCTTCAGCGTAGCGAGACTGTTGACGGTGGTGTTGATGGTGGTCTGGGCGCGGATGAACTGGCCGTTTGCCGTGTTTTGTAACAACAGTGCCGGCACGGCGCCGGCCAGCGCCGCCTCGCCGGTGGTGATGGAAGGCAGCAACTGGTTGCCCTGGCCGACCTGCACAGCGCGCAACGCCGCGGCCTCGTGCCGCGCCACGGCGCTGCCGCCCTCACCCGCCAGGGCAAGCCGGTCGGCCGCGACCTGCGCGCCGTTGACCGTCAACAGGCGCTCGATGCTGAACGATACGACCAGCGCAGTCGACATGAGCCGCCCGCCGCCGGCATCGAACCCGCCGCGTGCGTCCGCCAGCTCCGCCTCCGGGACCGCCTGCCAGGCCGGCTCAGGGCCGTTCGCCGCATTGGCACCGCCGTCGTGCATTGGGACAACGGTGCCCGGCGCCGCGCCGGCGCACGGCAGCACCAGGTACAGGGCCAGCGCCAACGCCCTGACCGCCCCTGCGCCGCGGCCGCGCCCAGCCCGACGTCCCTTTGCCTCCCCCATGCAAACTCGCATCGCCCCTCCTTCAGAAATCGCCCGCATCCAGCTTCGGCAGCGTGACGCGCAGCAGGCTGTTCCGGTCCAGCACGTCGCCCGGGCGGGCCCGCGGCGCCGCTGCCCAGTCCGCTGTATCGTTGAAGCGCGGCGCCATCGGTGCCGCGTGGATCACGAACAGCAAGCCGTTCTGCCATACGGCCTCGAACGCGGCGCGGCTCAGCGCCCGTGTGCCGCCGGCCGGATCGCCCAGCAGCACACGGCCGTCGCGCAGCCCCTTGACGACGACGAAATGGTGATAGCCGCCTTCCGCAACGAGCACAATGGCCGGAAAGCCCGCCTGCAGCAGGCTGTCCAGCGGCTGGCGGAAGCCGTCCGCCCCGAAACCGCGCGCGACCAGGAAACGCTTCATGTCCAGCATCGAGAATCCCTCGCGCTGGATGCGTGCCTGATCGCCCGCCAGGAACATTTCCTGGAACGCCTGCTGCTCGCTGACGGCGATGCCGTAATGGTGCGTCAGCAAGGTGGCGACGGCCGCGGAGCCACAGCTGAAATCGTATTGCTGGTGCACTGTCGCCAGAAAGCGCGCCTCGCGCAGGCTGGTAACCCGGACCGCGAACGCGCCGCCGCCCGCTGAGCCGCCGAGTACCGCCAGCGCCGCCACGTCCGCGCCCTCTGCCGGGACGGCTGCGGCGCACAGGCACCATGCCCACCAGGACCACCAGCATCGCCGCAAGCCGCGCCGAAAATGCACGCTGTAGTTGCTCCGGTTCGTACCATTCGAACCGCCCCTACGCGTCCACATCCCGGCACCTATTCAAACTGCACGTTGACGATCGTCGCGTTCTGAATCAGCACATTGGCCCCCGAGTTCTGGATCACCATCGGCAGGCCGGATGCATTGCTGAAAGCGCCGTCGCTGATGACGTTGGCGCCCGTCACGACATTGGTTGCCGCGTTGTTGGCCACGGCGCCATCGAGCTTCATCTCGCTAGCCGGCAGTGCCGCTCCGCCACGCTGCCGCGCCAGCCCGCCGTCCGGCACGGGCATGCCGAAACGGTGGGAAAGCGGCAACGCCGGCACGGCGGTCACTGCGGGTCTCACGGCAAGCGTGCCCGCCTCCGGTTCCGCCACCGCAACGCCCGACAAGGCCCGTGGTGCAATCACATGCGGTGCCGGTGCCGGGCCGCCCGCATCCCGCGCCGACGCTGCCGCCGCCGGCGCCATCCCGACAGCCAGCCCCGTCAGCAAGACCGGCAACCACGTCGGTAACAACGTCGGTAACAACGTCGGCAACCACGCAGCGCCGCGCCGCGCGCCACCCGCCCGTACGGGTGTCCCGGTCATTCCATCAGTCATATCGCCTCCTGTCCCCGTCCACAAGTCGCAAGCCCCGTCCGCAGGCCTCATACCGGCGGACGGGAGTAACACGGCCGCTGACGTGGCGGCCGTGCCCCGCATCAACGTCCCACGGCCAGGTTCGCCTGGACGTTCACGCTTTGCTGCACGAGCGAGCTGATGCCACTGTTCTGGCTGATCACGGAAATGCCCGCCGCCGACTGGGCGATGCCGCTCATCGTGTTGGACATATTGAACACGCCCGCATTGACGGTATTGCTGCCGCCGGCGCCGCCCTGGCCGCCCGCGGCCGCGCCGCCCGTTGCCGGACCGGCCGTATTGCCGCCGCCTGCACCGCCCGCGCCACCGGTTCCGGCACCGCCGGCGCCACCCGCACCGCCATTGCCGGCCGTCGCATTGCCATTGGTTGCCGCGCCGCCCGTGCCATTGCCGCCCGTCGTGGTGCCCGCTGTGGCGGCACCACCCGTGCCCGCGCCGCCCGCCGCGCCGTTACCGGCCGTGTTCGACGCGTTGCCGCTGCCTGCACCGGCACCGCCGGCCGCACCCGCTGCGCCCGAGCCGGCGACGCTGCTGCCGTTGCCGCCCGCCGCGCCCGCGCCGCCCGCGCCACCCGTGCCCGTCGCACCGGCGCCCCCTGTCGAGGCGGCGCCCGCACCGGCACCGCCCGCGCCGGACGTGTTTGTCCCGCCCGCCGCGCCGGCACCGGCCGTGTTCGTGCCCGCCGCGCCGGCCCCGCCGGCCATGCCGGCGCCACCCGCCGCGCCTGCCCCGGCCGCACCGCCGTTACCGCCCGCGCCCGACGTTGCGGCGCTGTTCGTCGAACTGTCGCCGGACGTGCCCGAGGCGCCTGTGCCCACCCCGCCCGTGCCCGTGCCGCCCGCGCCGCCCGTTGCAGTCACGCTGCCTGCACTGGCCGCACCCGTACCCGCGCTCGACGTCTGCTCGCCCATGGCCGGTGTGGTGCCGGGTTCGCCGCCGGCCGCGCCGCTGTTGCCGCTGGCCGTCGATGCCGAACCGGTCGTGGCCGTGCCGCCCGTGGCATAGCCGCCACTGCCATTGCCGCCCAGGCCGCTCGCACCGGTACCGGCACCGCCGGAGGCCGAATTGCTGTTTGTCGACGAACCCGTCGTGACAACCCCACCGGCCGCGCCGGCACCACCGTTGCCGCCCGCACCGCCCGCGCCGCCCATGCCGCCAGTGCCGCCGGCACCGCCGGTCGCGGCACCCGTTGCGCCGCCGGCGCCACCTGCCGCGCCCATCGCACCGCCGCTGTTGCCGCCGGCGCCGCCCGTGCTCGGGCCGGCCAGGCCGCCCGCGCCGCCCATGCCGAGGCCGCCGGCGGCCCCGGCGCCGCCCGCGCCACCGTTACCGCCCGCGCTGTTGCCGCCGGCACCGCCGCTGCCGCCCATGCCGCCGGCACCGCCCGCACCGGTCGTGGCACCGGAGGCGAGGCCGCCGGCGCCACCGGCCGCGCCCAGGCCGATGCCGCCGGACGCCGCACCGCCCGTGGCCGAACCACCCGTGCCGGTGCCGGCAGTCGCGCTGCCGTTCGTGGCGACGCCGCCGATGCCGCCGGCCGCGCCCGCACCACCGTTGCCGGCAGCGCCGGCTCCGCCGGTACCGGTCGCCGTGCCGCCCACGGCATAGCCACCGGTACCGCCGCTGGCCGCGCCGCCGTTGGCGTTGCCGTTGTTGTTGGCGGTATTGCCGATGTTCTGCACGTTATTGCCCGTCACCGTGCCGGTCAGCGTGCTGACGGCCGTGGCGGTGGAGGTATTGAACGCATTCGACAGATTGGACGTGGCCGTGGCGCCGTTGTTGGCGGCGGCCGCGCCCGCGGCGGCCGCCCGCGCCGCGCCGCTGCTGTGGTTGTTATTGTTGGCCTGGCTGTTGTGGTGGTTCGTGCTGCTGTCCTGCAGCGCGGACGCTTTGTCGTTGGCATGGGCGCCTGCGCCGCTCTGCGTCACGGCCGAAGTGGGGTCGGTCGTCTGTGCCGAAGCACTGACGGAAAAGGCGAGCGCAACAGCCGTGGCAAGCAGGTTTTTCTTCATGAGGTCCTCGCTGATTGGTTTGGGAATCGCCGGTCGGTGCCGGCCCGCTCCTTATCGCAAGCTTGGTGCCATCGGCCGGGCTTGACGCCAAGCCGTTGAAATCGTTGGGATTGCCCGCTGCGGGCTGGAGGATTACGGCGGCCGGGCACGAGCCCTTGTAACGACGCCGAGACAACCGGTCCCGGCACTGGAGCCCCGCAGGAGATGCGCTGCCGGGGCTGGCGCCCCTGCGCTCCAGCCTGTAACAGCAACGTGACCAGCCCAGCCGTGCATTGACCGGTTACGGCACGCGGCGCCGGGCCGGGGTGACGATGCTGTGCTTGGCCATCAGCCGATACAGCGTCATCCGGGAAATGCCGAGCTCGCGTGCAACATGCGTGACACTTTTCCCGGCATGCAGGCCGGCTTCGATGGCATGCCGTTCCGCCTGGACGCGCGCGCCCTGCAACGCCAGCGGCTGCTCGGCCGCACGCTCGACGTCGGCCAGGTCGAGGTCGGCGGGCACGATCAGCCGGCCCTCCGCCATGACGGCGGCGCGGCGCACGCGGTTGAGCAATTCGCGCACGTTGCCGGGCCAGTCGTGCGCGCGCAGCGCCGCCAGCGCGCGGGCGCTGAAGCCACGTACCTGGGCCGGCCGCTCGGCGGCGTAGTCGCGGAAGAACAGCTCGGCCAGCGCGGCCACGTCATCGCGCCGTTCGCGCAGCGGCGGCACTTCCAGCGACAGCACGTTGAGACGGTAGTACAGGTCCTCGCGGAACGCGCCGCGCGCCACGGCCTGTTGCAGGTTGACGTGCGATGCCGCCACCACGCGCACGTCCACGACTATCGGGCGCGTGCCGCCCAGCCGGTAGATGGTTTTCTCCTGCAGGAAGCGCAGCAGGTTGGCCTGCATGTCGAGCGGCAGGTCGCCGATCTCGTCAAGCAGCACGGTGCCGCCGGCAGCCGATTCGATGAGGCCATGCCGGGCCCGCGCGGCGCCCGTGAAAGCGCCCTTCTCGTACCCGAACAGTTCCGACTGCACGAGGGTGGCCGGCATGGCGCCGCAGTTGATCGGCACGAACGGCCCGTTCGCCCGCGCGGAGCAATCATGCACGGCGCGCGCCACCAGTTCCTTGCCCGTGCCGCTCTCGCCCCAGATCAGGACGGGCGCATCGGCCGCCGCCATGCGCGCGATCCGCTGGCGCAGCCGGACGATGGGCGCGCTGTTGCCGGTCAAACGCATGGCATTGCCAGCTTCCTGCGCGCCCGGCCCTTCGTGCAGCTGCGCCAGCCCGTAGGCATGGCCGAGCGAATGGCGCAGCCGCGCCGCGTCCACCGGCAGCGTGTGGTAATCGATGCAGTACTCGTGCACGAGATGCCGCGACGGCCCGTGCTGCAGCGCCTCGGGCGCGCACAGCGCGACCCATTTGACGAACGGATGATCGCGCAAGAAGCGTTCCAGGGCTGCGCAGGTGCCGCAGGAGGCAGGCAGCGTGAACGCGCCCACGCCGGGCTGGCGGGCGCGCAGCAGCGTTTCCGCCTGTGCCAGGCTGGCGGCGCGACGGACGACGAAGCCCGGCACGTCCGCCACGCTGCCGGCTGCGCTGCCTGTTTCGATCAGGACCAGTTCTCGGGACATCGTCATTTCCACTGCCGTGATGAGGTGGCGGCGAAGCGCCCGCGACGTGCGATGCCGTATCGGGCTGGCCAAGTGTTGCGGAAACGCTTTTGCAGACTGGCAACTCTACTTGCCCGCACTCTCCCGTACGGGATAGAATTTCGTCCGCGATTTTCATAACGTGAAAAGTGATCGCCACCTCAAGCGCACCGTCCGCGCCACCAACAGGAACGATGTATGACCAACTATAGGCTAGCGGTCGCCCAACTGCCAACGATAAAACAGCGCATGGCCTTGCGCGTGCTCCACCTCAGCGGCTGGAAAATGCTGTACCGCCCGTTACCGGGGCCGCGCGGCATCCTGGTGGTCTATCCGCATACGTCGAACTGGGATTTTCCCATCGGCCTGTTCGGCAAGTGGGCGCTGGACCTGCCGTTCCGCTGGCTGGCCAAGGATACGCTGTTCCGTATTCCGCTGCTGGGCAAGTGGTTCCTGGCACTGGGCGGCCAGCCCGTCGACCGCAGCGCCGCCAACGGCATGATCCGCGCCCAGGCGGAACGCATGAACGCGGCGCCATGGTACTGGCTGGCCATCACGCCGGAAGGCACGCGCGGCTATCGGCCGCACTGGAAGAGCGGCTTCTATCACCTGGCCGTGGAAGCGAAAGTGCCGCTGTGCCTCGTCTACATGGACTATCCGAACAAGGTGCTGAGCGTGACAGACCACGTCTGGCTGACGGGCGACCAGGAGCGCGACATGGCCGCCATCCGCGCCGTGTACGACGGCATCCAGGGCAAGCACCCGCAAAATGCCGCGCCGATCGTGCTGTCGGAACGGCGCGCCGAACCGCGCAACTGATGTCATAGCGCCAGCAGCGCCAGCCCGGCCGTGGCAATGGCGGCGCCCATCGCGCGCGCCAGCGGCAGTCGCGCCAGCATGCCGCCGGCGGCCAGCAGCGCCGCGCTGGCAAGCAGGAAGCCGGCTGCACCCTTCCAGCCGGCGATTTCCAGACCATGTGCGTTGCCGTGCCACAGTGCGAACGCGCCGGCGACCGACGCTGCCAGCAGCGCCGGCAGACGAACCGTGCCGGCAGCCAGCAGGCCTGCCAGCAGCACCGTCAGCGCGATACCGCCTTCCAGCGCGGGCAGCCGCACGCCGACGGTGCCGGCCAGTGCGCCGGCTCCCATCATCGCCAGGAACACCGCCGGCAGCGTGGACGAGCGTTGCCGCGCACTCCAGATGCCCACGGCCAGCAATGCCAGCAGATGATCGATGCCGCCAAACGGATGCGCCAGGCCCGCGACGAAGCCGGCGTGCGCCACATGGCCAGGATGGGCAAAGGCCGGTGCGCCCGCCAGCAGCAGCGCGGTGACAACGGTTGTCCGGTTCATGCGCTTTCCTCCATCAGTCCCTGCACCCGAATGAACTCGATGACCTCGGCGACGCCGGCGCCGCTGCGCAGGTTGGTGAACACGAACGGCCGCTCGCCGCGCATGCGGCGCGCATCGCGTGCCATCACGTCCAGGTCGGCGCCCACGTGCGGCGCCAGGTCCGTCTTGTTGATGATGAGGAGGTCCGAGCGCGTGATGCCGGGGCCGCCCTTGCGCGGGATTTTCTCGCCGCCCGCCACGTCGATGACGTAGATCGTCAGGTCCGACAGCTCCGGGCTGAACGTGGCGGCCAGGTTGTCGCCGCCCGACTCCACCAGGATCAGGTCCAGGTCGGGGAAGTCGGCCTGCATCCGTGCGATGGCTTCCAGGTTGATCGAAGCGTCCTCGCGGATCGCCGTGTGCGGGCAGCCGCCCGTTTCCACGCCCATCAGCCGCGCGGCCGGCAGCGCACCGGCGCGCAGCAGGATCTCCATGTCTTCGCGCGTGTAGATGTCGTTGGTGATGACGGCCATGTCGTAACGCTCGCGCATGCCCTTGCACAGCATCTCGCACAGCGCCGTCTTGCCCGAGCCGACCGGCCCGCCGATACCGACCCGCAGGGGGTTCGAAGTTGTCTGCATGGGTTCTCCTGGCTTCGTTATGATCTGTAAAGACGCGAATACTGCACCTCGTGCCGCATCGACAGCAGCGACAGTCCGGGCGACCAGTTCGACAGCTCGTGTTCGGCCAGCGACTGCGCGCACAGCGCCGCCGCCTCCAGCGCCGGCCCGAGCGACAGCAGCAATTTCTGCCCCGCCACCTGCCCCAGCGGCACGGACTTGACGCAGACGAGCACCTGGTTTTCCGCCCACGTGAACAGCAGCGCGAGCAGCGCTTCCTCGTGCGGGATGGCCAGCGCGGCAACGGCGCAGGCATATGCCGTCGGCAACGGCACTTCGCCGTGCGCCTGCAGCATGGCCAGCGCGCCCTCGTCGGCGATGCCCAGCTCGCCGATCAGCCGGGCCAGCGAGAACCCCATCTGCACCGTCTCGGCGCGCAGTTCCGCCGTGTCGCGCGACGCCAGGAATTTTTCCGACAGCTCCGCGACCAGCAGCGCATCGCGCGCCGTGAAGGCGGCCATCAACCGCCACGTCAGCGGCGCTTCCCACAACGCGACCACGTCGTGCAGCTGCCCCACGATCCAGCGGCGCGCGCTGTCGGCATCCGTCACCAGCCCCTCGGCCAGGGCCGCCTCCAGTCCCTGCGAATAACTGTAGGCGCCGATCGGCAGCGACGGGCTGGCCAGCTGCAGCAGGTGCAGCAGGTGCGCGGCCGCGATCATGCCGGGTCGCCGGGCCGGTGGATGCGCTGGCGCAGCGGCACGGGCGCCAGGGGCCCGTGCTCATGATGATGGCCGCCGCCGTAAGCCCCCGTCTCGGGCTCGAAGGCGGCCGGCTGCTCGGTCACGGTGGCACCGAGGCCCGTGAGCATGTCGCGCAGCACGGCATCGGCGCGGATGCGCAGGAATCCCTCGCCCACCTGCGCCTGCGTGTGCCGGTTCCCCAGGTGGAAGGCGCAGCGCAGCAAGGCCTGGGCGTCGACGCACGTCACCTTGTACGTGGCTTCGGGCGCCGCCTCGATGCACACCACGCGGCCGTCGTCGCCCCTGAGCAGGTCGCCGCCGCGCAGCACCGTGCCGCGCACCGTGAAGATGGCGACCTCCTCGCCCGTATCCAGCCGCGCGCGCAGCCGGCATTTCTCGCGCAGCTCGTACGGCAGCACCAGGCGGCCGTCCACGGGGGCGGGTCCGGCGATTTTCGTATGCAGTATCAGCATCGTGTCTCCATCAGAACAGGCGCTTCAAAAAAGACGCATCAAAAGAGGAAATAGCGCTGCGCCATCGGCAGCACGAGCGCGGGTTCGCAGGTCAGCAGCCGGCCGTCGGCGCGCACCTCGTACGTTTCCGGGTCCACTTCCATGACCGGCGTGGCGCCGTTATGGATCATGTGGTGCTTGCGCAGGTGGCGCATGCCGCGCACGGGGATCAAGGTTTTCGTCAGTTGCAGCGATTCGCCGATGCCGGCGTCGAACGCGGCCTGCGAGACAAACGTGAACGACGTCCTCAGGCCGCCGCCGAACGCGCCGAACATGGGCCGGCAATGCACCGGCTGCGGCGTCGGAATCGACGCGTTCGGGTCGCCCATCTGCGCCGCCGCGATCATGCCGCCCTTCAGGATCAGCGACGGCTTGACGCCGAAGAAGGCCGGCTTCCACAGCACGATGTCGGCGATCTTGCCCACTTCGAGCGAGCCGACGGCATGCGCCACGCCATGCGTGATCGCGGGGTTGATCGTGTACTTGGCGATATAGCGCCGGACGCGAAAGTTGTCGTTATCCGGCCCGTCTTCCGGCAACCTGCCGCGCTGCACCTTCATCTTGTGCGCCGTCTGCCACGTGCGCAGGATCACCTCGCCCACGCGGCCCATCGCCTGCGAGTCCGACGACATCATCGAGATGGCGCCCAGGTCGTGCAGGATGTCCTCGGCGGCGATGGTCTCGCGGCGGATGCGCGACTCCGCGAATGCCACGTCCTCGGCGATCGCCGGATCGAGGTGGTGGCACACCATCAGCATGTCCAGGTGCTCGTCGAGCGTGTTCACCGTGAACGGCCGCGTCGGATTGGTGGACGACGGCAGGACGTTGGCCTGGCCCACGGCGGCGATGATGTCGGGCGCATGGCCGCCGCCGGCGCCTTCCGTGTGGAAGGTGTGGATGGTGCGGTCGCGGAAGGCGGCCAGCGTGTCCTGCAGGAAGCCGCCTTCATTGAGCGTGTCGCTGTGCAGCGCGACCTGCACGTCGAAACGATCGGCCACGGACAGGCAGTTGTCGATGGCGGCCGGCGTGCTGCCCCAGTCCTCGTGCAGCTTCAGGCCGATGGCGCCGGCGCGGATCTGCTCCTCGAGCGGCAGCGGCAGGCTGACATTGCCCTTGCCCAGGAAGCCCAGGTTCATCGGGAACGCGTCGGCCGCGCGCAGCATCGCGTGCAGGTGCCACGGTCCGGGCGTGCAGGTGGTTGCCGCCGTGCCGGTCGCCGGGCCGGTGCCGCCGCCGATCATCGTTGTCACGCCACTCATCAACGCCTCCTCGATCTGCTGCGGACAGATGAAGTGGATATGGCTGTCCACGCCGCCGGCCGTGACGATCATGCCCTCGCCCGCGATGATTTCCGTGGCGGCGCCGATCGCCATCGTCACGCCGGGCTGGATGTCGGGATTGCCCGCCTTGCCGATCGCCGCGATGCGGCCGTCCTTCAGGCCGATATCGGCCTTGACGATGCCCCAGTGGTCGACGATGACGGCATTCGTGATGACGGTGTCCATCACCTGCGCATGCGGGCGCTGCGACTGGCCCATGCCGTCGCGGATCACCTTGCCGCCGCCGAACTTCACCTCTTCGCCGTAGATGGCGTGATCGTGCTCGATCTCGATGAAGAGTGCCGTATCGGCCAGCCGGATGCGGTCTCCCGTGGTGGGACCGTACATCTCGGCATACGCGCGCCGTGAGACGGTACTCAAGGCTGGTCCTTCAGCTTTCCCATCACCTTGCCGGAAAAGCCGTACACCTCCCGGTCGCCTTCCAGCGCCACCAGTTCCACGGTGCGCTGCTGGCCCGGCTCGAAGCGCACGGCGGTGCCGGCGGCGATGTTCAGGCGCCGGCCGTAGGCCTTCCACCGTTCGAACGACAGTGCATTGTTCACTTCGAAGAAGTGGTAGTGGGAGCCGACCTGGATGGGCCGGTCGCCCTGGTTGGCAACGACGACGGTGACCGTCTCGCGGCCAGCGTTCAGGGCGACGTCGCCCGCCTGCAGTTGATATTCGCCGGGGATCATGGTGCGCTCACACGATGGGGTTATGGACGGTCACGAGCTTGCTGCCGTCCGGGAAAGTGGCTTCGACCTGGATGTCCGGGATCATTTCCGGCACGCCTTCCATCACTTGGTCGCGGGTCAGGATCTGCGTCCCGTCCGACATCAGTTGTGCCACGCTCTTGCCGTCGCGCGCGCCCTCGAGCAATGCAGCGCTGATCAGCGCCACGCTTTCCGGATGATTGAGCTTCAGGCCGCGCGCCAGGCGCCGTTCGGCCAGCAGGGCGGCGGTGAAGATCAGCAGCTTGTCTTTTTCGCGGGGAGTCAGATCCATGGCTGTTCTTTCGCTTGTCAGGTGCGCCAGCTGCGCGGGTCGAACGGCGGACGATCCAGCAGCGCCGGCCGCAGCAGGCGCCACGCCGCCAGCATGATGTCGCGCGCCGCTTCGCTGTCGTCGCCGAGCCAGCGCACCGCGAACACGTGCTTCATCTGCGTGACGCCGAAGTGCGGTACGTCGGCCAGCGCGCGCACCGCGTGCAGGATCTCGGCCGGCAGTTGCGGGCCGCACGCCAACAACGTCGCGCAGACGCTGCGCCCCGCCATGCCCATCGGGCCCTGCAGCCGCGCCGGTGTCAGCACGCCCTGCTCCCACCACAGCAACCGGCCGCCCCGCCGGACCGACGTGCGCTGGCCGATCCGGCCGCTGGCAAACGTCTCGCCACAGGCGCGGCGGCCGAAGCACAGGATTTCGCAACCGAGGTAAGCTGCGTCGGGCGCCAGGTCGACGTGATGTTCGAGCGCGACGTGCGCATCGTCGAAGAAGATCGTCTCCTGCGGCAGCCATTCGAGCGAACCGCCGGCGGCCACGCGGAGCGCCACCGCCTGGTGCGACACGTTGCCGTTGGCGCGGTACCATTTGGCCGCGCCGGGCGTCGTCAGGAATGCGTGCGCGCCGGCCCCGGCTTGCACGGCGATGTCGAGCCGGTCGCCCCCCACCACGCCGCCGGGCGGATGGACAATGATGGCGTGGCAGATCGAGAGGTCTTCGGGGTACAGTGCCTTCTGCACGCGCAGCGGGCCACTGTGCTCGCGCTCAACCAGCCGGGTCACCGCGCGGTCTCGCCGGAAGCCCAGCCGCAGGCTGGCCTGCCAGGCGGCGGTGTGGATGGAATCGGCATGACAGTCGGGCATGGGGTGCAAGGATAGCGATAGATCTTGCGGTAGACGCAAGGAGCATGCCAACAGAGACAGGGTTCAGGCCCCGCTGCCACCCCCCAGCCGCACCAGGATGGTGCATGTACATACCCGATGCCCACAAAAGAGGACGCCGTGTCGCCAGCCCGGACCGGACGGCCTGTATGGCTGTCGCCGATGCGCCCCGTGCCGCAGGCAGAGCAGACACCAGGCATATACATTATCGACGTCCTGAAGGCCATCAAGGTGGAATGCGTCGGAGAACTGGGGCATCGTGATGACCGGCGCGCCGGCGCGCGAGCGGCCCGACACTGTCGACGCCTGGAACCTTAAGCGCGCACGGCGACAGCTGCCGCAGGCGCAACGGGATCTGCTGCGCTGGTGCTACGTGCGCCGGGCGGTGCCTGAGGTGATCTGCCGGAAACTGGCGATCCCGCACCGGCCGATCGGAGCGTTCATCGAGCGGCTGAGGCGTGCGAAGGCGGCGGTAGAGGCCATCATCGTGAAGTAATGGTGGCGGCAAACGACCTTACAGCTTGCGGCGGCGGACGACTGCCAGAAAACCGAGACCGAGCATCATCAGCGAAATGACAGCGGGTTCAGGGACAGGGGAGGCCAGCTGAAACCTGGCAAAGTTTGTCAACGGAATATTAGCGAAATCAATAGAGTCGTCCGTTAAGCCAGTGCGAACATACGCGTAATTTTGCAATTCCAGTGAGCCGTTAACAGCAATCGATATGGCGAGAGCAGCTGCTCCGTCACTATAGTCAATCGCGTAAGGTATGAACGAATTGCATTCGTTTCTGGCTGTGCAGCCAAAGATCCTGTCCGGATAGTCATCAAAATCGCCAGCTGGACTATTCACAAAAACCTGGTCGAGCAGTGCTCTGGCGGCAGCAGTCGCTCCTTCTGCGTCTTGAAACGTGAAAGGTTCCACGCACCCGTTAAATTCCTTTCGACAGGAGCCATCGACAAAAGTGACATCGTACAAAGCACCCAGAACGCTGACGTTTTTCGCGCCAGTCAAAATCCCGTCTGTTACCAGTAAAGTTGGTTCGGCGCCTGCTTGCGCGGCAGCGGCGAAGGTGAGTGCAGCAACGGACGCGCAAATGATTGACGAAAGTTGCATAGGTTCCTCAGGTGATTGAAGTGTTCTGTCGCCTTCAGCAACAGCTATCGTCAAAGCATAAATTATTCCCTAACACTGCTAACCATAGCAATCAAAGGGTTACCACGGTTCGAGAATAAATCCGACATCCATGTGTAAAGAATTTCGACACAATATGCTGAAGATTCAGTGAGATACTAAACAGCCGCGTTACCTCAATGGCAATTCCTCGAAACCACTTATTTCGCCCCTCAACGACGTGCGCAGGCCCTCGACCGGAAGCTTCGGCGCGTCAAAGGCGGCCCAGGAAGCCCTGCGCTCACAGCGCGGGCTTTTTTCTTGGCGCTGTCACTCTTTAATAAGGGTTTTCTCGTCCATAAGCAGTGATGCCCGCAGGAACTCCGCAGGCGTACTGATCCGATTGCCATCCCGACCGTACAACCAGCCCAGGTAGTTCGACAGGTAGCGGCTGGCCACGCCATTGAAGCGCGTCAGCCACGTCTTGAAATGGCTGTGGTACCGGTTCACGTTCTGGACATGGATGGCGCCGCGCGTTCTGATGCCGGCGCTGGATGTTGACGGCCTCATGCAGGATGTCATGCGCCGTCGCGAAAGCCGGGTACGCGGCGGCACCATCGGTCACCAGCAGCACGTCGGCAGCGAGCGCCTTCGGCAGGCAGGCCGATAGCTGTTGTTTCGTCACCGGCCCGCGCCCGGTAATAAAGTCGACGGTGCCACCGCTGCGGTCGCGTGCGACCAGGATGCAGTCGTGCTCACTGGCGATGCCGCGCCGCCTGGCGTGACCGCCACGTCGTCGTGCCGGACGGGTCAGGTGCCGCGATCCTTTCTGCGACTCCAGCCGATACGTTTCGTCCGCTTCGACAATGCCTTGCAGCGGCACTGCGCGTTGACGTTTGGCGTCCGCCAGAAAGCGGTGGCGCCAGCGAAAACTCGTGTTGCGATGGATGCCGGTGGCGGCTGCCGAAGCCCGCACCGTCCTGGAATCGATCATGCACTGCAGGTACGGCAGCCATTTTTCACGCAGCCGCAGGCGGGCCAGCGGCGTGCCCGTCAGCGCGTTGAACGACTTCCTGCACTCCAGGCACAGGTAGCGTTGCAGGCCGGCGGACATGCCGTGTTTATAGATGCGGGTAGCTGAACAATGCAGGCACTGGCGCATGCGCGCCCCGCGTTCTTCGATGATGGCCAGGCATTGGATCAGCGAGCCGTCGCGCTCGAGAAGCGTGCGCAGCGTTTGGCTTTGCTGCCCCGACAGATGCGGCAGCCAGTGCATCAACTCGTTGAATACGACGGAAAATTGCTGGCTGTCCACGGCGGTGCCCTCCGGTTGTTATGCCTGAGGTAAGACAGCAGTTTCCGGAGGAAGTTCCCACGATGGGCAGGGACAGCGCCTTTTCTTTGGAGCCCACCATGGGCCGCGCGCTCGACGCATATACATTATCGCCACGCGTCGGCCTGGCCGCTGTCGAAGTGCTCGAATCGGAACAGGGCCTGGCCGCCTGGACGATCCTCGACCTGCCGGCAGTAAAGGCGGACTTCCGCGCGCAGCGCATGAAAGTAATGGAGGCCCCGCCTTGACCGGGCGCCGCGACATCGGATGGAGGCTGGAGAACCGGGCGGCGTGGGCCACGTCAGGGAAGGCAGCAGCCGCGCCGCGTGCATGACCGGCGCCGTCAGCCGGTCAGTGTGACCGGCTCGCTTTCGTCCATCGTGTAGCGCACATTGCGCAGGCCGTTAATGCGCAGCAGCTCGCGCACCGTCAGGCCGCTCGGGTCGGCGCTCTGGCGGTTGGCGCGGTGTTCGTGGCGCAGCACCTCGCCGACGATTTCGACGTCGCGCAGGCGGTAAGGCGGGTTGACGACCAATGGCTGGTCGGCGTCGTTGTACCAGATCTGATAAAGAGGCATGGGTGAAACTCCGGGTTGTCAGAGCGCTATGATAACCCCGACAGCGCCCTGACGTACTGCACGCGCTATTCGTCTGTCAGAGTTGCCAGCAGCAGGAACTCCTGGCCGCACGGCTGGCCCGCGCAGACGGCCGGCTTGTATTCCTGCAGCATCAGCGCGTTGCCGACAAAGCCGGTGAGAAAATCGTTGGGCGCATCCAGCACGCGCACGGAGACCGGCTTGCCGTCCACCCCTACCATGACGGTCGCGCGCAGCGGCCCGGCCTTGAGGACCGACTGGTCCAGCCGGGCCAGCAGGCGGAAGATGGGATTCAGGCCATACGCCGGGTACGGCGGTTCGTCGTTGTCGCCCAGGTGTTCGTAGGCACCGCGCACGACTTCGCGCTGGGCGGCGCTGAGGTCGGCGTAGCGCTTGTCGAACGGCACCGGCGAGAATGCCACGTTACGGGCGACGTGGCTGCCGGTGCGCGGGGCGTCCTTGAATTTGTAGACGACGTCGGCGGACGCGGTGCCGGTCGCCAGCAGGGCCGCCAGCGCGGCGGTACGGAAGATGACGTTCATGCGGACCTCCTTCACAGTGGAAAGTGCCACTGTAGAAGGCGTTTCCTGTCCGCATATTGCAGTTACTCAACTAAGAATACGGCCCCTTGCCACCTTCCGCAATGAACCGCTCGATGCGTGCCTTCAGCACGGGCAGCGGCACGGAACCGAGTTCGAGCACCGTGTCGTGAAAGGCGCGGATGTCGAACTTCGCGCCCAGCGCCGCTTCCGCCTGACGGCGGGCGTCGATAATCGCCATCTCGCCCAGGTAGTACGACAGCGCCTGGCCCGGCCACGAAATATAGCGGTCCACTTCCGTCTCCACTTCATGGCGGGACAGCGCCGTGTTGTCCATCAGGTAGCGCTGCGCCTGCTCGCGCGTCCAGCCCTTGGCGTGGATGCCCGTGTCGACGACGAGCCGGGACGCGCGCCACGCCTGGTAACTGAGCATGCCGAACACTTCGTACGGCGTCTCGTAGATGCCCATCTCGGTGCCCAGGCGCTCCGAGTACAGCGCCCAGCCTTCGCCATAAGCGGAAATGTAGGCGTTGCGGAACGCCGGACGGCCCTGCTGCTCCAGCGCCACCGGCATCTGGAACGCGTGGCCGGGCGCCGATTCGTGCAAGGTCAACGCGGGCAGGCTGTACAGTGCACGGGCCGGGAGGTTGTACGTGTTGACGAGGTAGACGCCGGGGCCGCCGCGGCCGGACGTGTAGTACGGCGCCTGCTCCGGCGGCACGGGGATGACGGCAAAGCGGCTGCGCGGCAGGCGGCCGAAATACTGCTCCGCCTTGCCGTCGAACTTCTTGGCGATCCAGGCCGCGCGCATCAGCAGCTCCTCCGGCGTCTTGGCGTAGAAGCGCGGGTCGGTGCGCAGGAAGTGCAGGAACGCCGGCAGGTCGCCGTCGAATTTGACGTCCTTCATCACCTGCGCCATTTCGGCGCGGATCTTCGCCATCTCCGCCAGCCCGATATTGTGTATCTCGTCGGCGGACAGGTTTGTCGTCGTGAATTCGACGATCTTCGACTGATAGTAGGCTTTACCGTCCGGCAGGCGTTCCGCCGCCAGGTTGTCGGTGGCGCGCGGCACGTACTCCTCGCGCATGAACTTGAGCAGCGCCGCGTGGGCCGGGATTACGGCCGTACGGATTGCAGTCAGCGCCGCCTCGCGCAACGATGCCTGTTCGGCCGCCGGAATCGTTGCCGGCATCTCCTTGAACGGCTTGAAGAACGCCGTCTCCTCGGGCCTCGCGTCCGCCACGGCAACCAGCGAGCCGTCGCGGCCCTGCAAGGTCACCTTCGGCGGCGTGAAGCCGCGCGCCAGGCCGGCGCGCATGTTCGCCATCTCATCGTTGAAGTAGCGCGGCACGTCGTTCAGCTGGGCCACGTAGGCACGGTATTCGGCCGCGGTGCGGAACGTCTTGCGCGCTTCGTACGTCAGATTCGACCAGAACGCCGAGTCGGCATTCAGCGGTTTTTCGTACTCGCGGAAGCGCTGGTTGTCCAGCAGCGCGGCGATCTGCGCGCGATACACGGCGTAGTTGATGCGCTCCGGCGCCGACAGCCGCTTTTCCTCGACCGCGTCGAGCCGGCGCAGCGTCTCTTCCCAGTAGCGCTGGCGCGCCAGCTGCGTGGCCGGGTCGATCTTCGGCAGCGTGGCGCGGATGCCGCTGGTGTCGTCCTCCGCGTCCTCCAGCCGCTGCGACAGGCGCCACTTCCATTCCTGCGTGTAGATCGCGCGGAAACCGTCGTCCGCGGATTTCGGTGCGGCGCCGGCGTTGGCGCCCAGCAGCAGGCAGGCGGCCAGCACGGCCGCGCTCATCTCTTTCATCGGGGTTCCTTGTCGTTGTCGCGGTTGTTGAGAAAATCGCTGGCGATCGCCGTGCTGAGGAAGATGCGGCCATGCAGCGCATCGGGCAGGCTGCTGGCGCGCAGCCGGTCCATCACGGGGCCCTTCACTTCGGCCAGGTGCAGCCCCATGCCGCGCGCCCGCAGGCTGGCATTGAGTTCCTGCAGCGCGAACAGCGCCGTCGTGTCGATCGAACTGACGGCCGACATGGCCAGCACCAGGTGGCGTGTGGAAGGATGCACGCGCAATTCGTCCTCGATCCGTTCGTTGACGGCGTCGACGTTGCCGAAGAACAGATTGGCGTCCACCCGCAGGATCAGCACCGTCGCGCAGGTGGTGGCGGCGTAGCGGTCGACGTTGCGGAAGTGCTCCGTGCCGGGAATGCGCCCCAGCACGGCGATATGCGGGCGGCTGGCGCGCCAGATCAGGGTCCCCATCGACAGCACGACGCCGACGATGACACCCGCCTCCACGCCCAGCGCCAGCACGCCCACGCAGGTGACGAGCCACGCCAGCGCGTCGCCGCGGTCGTAATGCCAGGCGGTGCGCAAGGTGTCCAGCTGCAGCATGCCGAGGACGGCGACGATGATCGTGGCCGCCAGGGTGGGCAGCGGCAGCAGCGCCAGCCAGCCCGTGGGCAGCACCAGTGCGGCAGCCAGCAGCACGGCGGAGATGACGCTGGCCAGCGGCGTGTTGGCGCCGGCGGCAAAATTGACGGCGGAGCGCGACAGGCTCCCCGTGACGGGAAAGCCGCCGGAGGCCATGCTGGCGATATTGGCGGCGCCCAGGCCGACCAGCTCCTGGTTGCTGACCAGCTTTTCGCCCCGCTTCTGCGCCAAGGTCTGCGCGGCGGACATGCTGATCAGGAAGACGATGAAGCCGATCAGCAGGCCCGGTTGCAGCAAAGCGCGCCAGTGCTGGCTGGACGTGGCGAGATTCAGGCCCGGCAGGCCGGCCGGGACGGGACCGGTGACGGCGACGCCAAGCGCCGGGAGGTCCAGCGCGGACACGAGGCCGATGGACGCCAGCACGATGATCATCGGCGCCAGCTTGGCCGCCACGTCGGCGGCGCTTTTCGTCAGCCCGCAGCGCGCCAGCAGCGGCGCCAGATACGCGCGCGCCAGCACCAGCAACGCCAGCGAGCCAAGGCCCAGGACGGCGCTGGGCAGGTGCACGTGCGGTGGCGCGGCGCCCAGCAGCGGCTTGACCTGGCCCCAGGCGATAACGAGCGACGAGCCGACCGTGAAGCCGCTCATGACGGGGCGCGAGAAGAAACTGGCGAGAAAACCCAGGCGCAGCAGACCGCACAGCAGCAGCACGGCGCCGGCGACAAGCGCCAGCTGCGCGGCCAGCACGCCGTGCAGCGCCGTGCCGGCCGGAGCGAGCGGGCCGATGGCGGCGGCCGTCATCAGCGAGACGATGGCCATCGGCCCGACCGACTGCGTCATGCTGCTGCCGAACAGCGCGTAGACCAGCGGCGGCAGGATGCTGGCATACAGTCCCGCCACGGGCGGCAGGCCGGCGACCAGCGCATACGCCATCCCCTGCGGGATCATCATCATCGCCACGACGATGCCCGCACCGATATCCCCCGGCAGCGCGGCACGGCGGTAGCGCCTCAGCCAAAGCAGCATTGCAGTTCCGTTACTCTGTCAAAGGCAGAAGCCTACCACGGCCGAGCTGGGGGTGGCCGCTTCAGGCGCGATTCCCGGCCGGCGGTCGCAGGGCCCACAGCACGCCGGCCCACAGCAGCAGCCCGGCGCCAAGGAAGCCGATCGGATCCGCCGGGCCGCCGGGCGCCAGCCGCGGGTACAGCAGCGCGAAGCCGATCATGGCGGCGGCCAGCACATGGTGGGCCGGATTGCGGAACACGAACGCCAGCGGCACGAAGTGCAGGCCGACGACAGCGATCGCCATCGGCAAGACCCACGCGCCCAGCCCGATGTTGGCCAGCACATTGGCCAGCACGAAGATGGCGATCCACTGTCCCGCGTTGACGATATTGAAGATGCGGTCCGCCCGCCGCGTTTCCGGCGTTCGCGGCACCTGCGCCAGGGCCGGCGCAAAGCGGCGATAACGGCGGTAAGCAACGGCCAGCAGACCAAGTGCCGACAGCGCAATTGCCGCGCAGGCGGCAAGGCCGGCACCGGCGCGCCAGTCCCAGACCTCCAGCCACATGGCGCCAAAGAATGCCAGGAACATGGCGCCGGACGCGCGCCGGGCAACCTGTGCGTCGACGCTGCCGAAGGGTTGAGAATGGGGGATGGGCATGGCGCGACGGAAGAATTGGTGTGCCATGATTATCGGCACAGTGGCTGTCGCAGGCAAGGGCAATCGCGGGACAGGCCCGGGGCTCACAGCCGCAGTACCCGTCCGCCCTGTCGCTCGAACGCCCGGCGGCTGACTTCCTTGTCGACCGTCGCGCGGCCAGCGGCATTGTAGATATCGCGGTAGAACAACCGGGGCGGGCGGTGCAGCTTGCGAAAAGCCTGAAATGACAGCGTGGCGATGTCGACGTCATAGGTGGGCTCCTCCACCGCGGTCATCCAGCAGCAGACCAGGTCCGTGCGCCCCAGCTGCGCGTTGATGCGCACCTCCAGTCGCAGGTAGCCCGCCGTATCCGTCATGGTGTCGCGCAGTTCGTCGTTCGTCAGCGTGGTAACGACGATGTCGTGGCTGTCCTTGCCCGTCAGCGAGACCCACCCCGTCGTCGCCATGTCGGTATCGGCCGAGAACTGCGCGATCGGGAAACGCTTGCCGGTGCTTTCCGATGTCAGCCAGAGGATGGTGTCGTAGTTTGAAGGCATGGCCGCATTATAGATGGCCCGCCTGCCGCCTGATCCGCGCCGCTATCAGCCGACAACTTCGGCCGGCCACTTCAGACGGCCACTTCAGACGGCCACTTCGACGCAGTTGCGGCCCGCCCGCTTGGCGCCGCGCAGCGCCGTATCGACACGGTCGATGACGGTGATGGCGTCTTCGTCGGCGGCGACGTGGGCGACGCCCAGGCTGATCGTCACATGGTCGCAGCCGGGCAGCTCCGCGCCGGCCACCGCCTCGCGCAGCTTCTCGGCCAGCCGGCGCACTTCCGCGGCGCCCGTGTGTGTGGCAACGACAAGGAATTCCTCGCCACGCATGCGCACCAGCGTGTCGGACGCGCGCAGGCGCGACTGGATCGTACGCGCCACCGCGCGCAGCGCACCGTCGCCGATCGGATAGCCATAGGCGTCGTTCACGCAGCGGAAGTTGTCGATGCCAAGGGCGATGACGGCCAGCGGTATCCCGTAGCGGCGCGCCCGGCGGATCTCGGCCCCGAGCAGCTCCTCGCCGGCGCGGCGGGTGATCGCCCCGGTCAACGCATCGCAGGTCGCCATTTCCGCCAGCCGCGCTGCCAGCGCCTCGTTCTGCTGTTTCAGCTCGCTCATGGCCAGGCCGCTGCCGATCGATTGCGCCAGGCTGTTGAAGCAGGCGAATGCCTCGCGCGAGAACTGCGGCGCGCGGTCGAACATCAGCGACATCGCACCCAGCACCGGTCCGCCCTGCTCGCCCCGCAGCGGCAGCGCCAGCACCATGCGCACGCCCCGCTCATACAGCGCGAGCGCCAGCGCCGGGTCGCCCATCTTCTCGGGCGCATCCAGCAGCACCGGCTCGCCCGAGCGCACGGCCAGCAGCGGCGGGAAGACATCGGCGACGGGCGACGCCAGCAGGTCGTCGTCCCGCTCCAGCAGGCGGGCCAGGTCCAGATGGTTGCGGCTCTCCTGCGCCAGCAGCGTCACGTTACCCGCGCGCTGGCGCAGCAGCGCCGTGTGCCGCACGCCGGGGAAGCTGCACAGCGCGGCGCAGACCTGGGCCGCCAGCCGGGCGCCATCGTCGATATGAACCATGGCGCGCTGCACGCTGCGCTGGACCGTGAGCAGGTCGCGCAGCTCGCGTTCCTTGTCCAGCAATTGCTGGCGGGCGGCCGCCGGCGCATCCGGCACGGGGCGCAGCAGCGCCTCGACGGCGCTGCGCAATTGCGGCGCGGGCAGCGGGGAGATGGAATACTGCAGCGGCCCGTGCGCCAGCAACTCCGGCAGCCATGCCGTCTGCGCATAGGGACACAGTACCAGCGTGGCGGCACCGTTGCGGGTGCGGACCAGCATCGACAGTGCCGCCAGTTGCGCCGTGTCGCCGGGCATGCAGCCGGCCAGGTCGAGGATCAGCAGGTCGACGGCGCCGCGTGCCATGCGCTCGACGGCGGCGCCGGCGGTGTCGACCAGGGTCAACCTGTCAAAACTTTCGCCGCAGGCGGTGCGAAACGCATCCCGCCGGGCAGCTTCCGGATGAACAAACAGGCCAACGCGGCCAGGACCGGATTCCGACATTCTTGCAAACTCCAGGTGATATTTGGGCAGATGCCGAGAGTTTGCCAGATTGTACAAAAATAACAATAGTATTTAACTAAATACACTATTTACCTGAAAGGCTCATGTGCCGGAGGACGGGTTTGCAGGCGGTTGGCCAGTGCTATCATTTAAGCCCCCTTACCAGCCATATTCGGAGATTCATGCAGCGCAAAAAAACGGCACTGGCAGTTATTCTGGCCGCCGCGATCGGGCAGGCTTTCAGCTCGGCTGCGGCACGTGCGGAAGGCAGAGACATGTCGAAAATGATTCCCGATGCCGCTGACGTGGTACGGGCTACCGTAATTCTGTCTGCGCCGGGCAGGTACCGAAGGGCGCCCCTGACGGAGACGACTCTGCTGGCGTCCGGCTGCAGCGTGGCCACCGACAGCGGGAATATCGCCGAGGCAGTCGATATTCTGCAGCGGAATCTGCGCGACAATGGCGAGCTGCGCAAATTTTATCTGACCAACGCCGTGTATCTCCATTTAAAGGACGGGTCGAGGATTCGCTACATGTTTGGCGACGCGAGTAATCGCGACGGGCGGATCGACGGTTGGGCCGACAACGGCGCCAACGGCAGCGATACGCCGTTTTTAACGCATGCCGTTTCCTTGATCGAGCTGCGACGCTGGCTGCGTGGCGATCTGGTCGAGAAAAAGGATGGAACCTGGTGCGTGGAAAACAAATGATCGCATCACCCGGCGGCCCACCGTCACCGCGCATCTGTGCGCAAGCGCACTGTCCCAATGCGTCCGATTGACAATACTGTTCGCTTGTATCTCTTACGCTCATTTCTCACGCTAGTCCAAGGAGAACACGCATGTCGAATTCGCAGAACAGTCAGAACGAGTCACTCAACGGGACCGGCAATGTCGGTAACCTGCAGCGCGAAATCCAGCAGGAGCAGGATGCGCGCGACGCCAGCAAGTCGGAAGGCGGCGGCAGCCAGGAGAAGGAAGGCGTGCAAACGGGCACGCATGACTTCCCGGACGGCGACTTCCCCAGCCAGCATCTGGAAAAACCCGGCATCGAAGCCGAGATGGAACTGAAACCGCAGTTCATGGCGCCGGGCTACAAGGGCAGCGGCAAGCTCGAAGGCATGAGCGCCATCGTCACCGGCGGCGACTCGGGCATCGGCCGCGCCGTGGCGGTGCTGTACGCCCGTGAAGGCGCGGACGTGGCCCTCGTCTACCTGGCCGACGAGCAGGAAGACGCCGTCGAGACGCAGCGCTGCATCGAGGCCGAAGGCCGTCGCTGCATCCTGATCCCCGGTGACGTGCGCGACGTGGCCTTCTGCAAGCACGCCGTGGAAGAAACGCTGCAGGCCTTCGGCAAGATCGACATCCTCGTCAACAACGCCGCCTTCCAGGAACACGCCGACTCGCTCGAGGACCTGACCGAAGAGCGTTTCGACCTGACGATGAAGACCAATATCTACGGCTACTTCCACATGGCCAAGGCCGTGCTGCCGCACCTGAAGAAGGGGTCGTCGATCATCAACACGGGCTCCGTGACGGGCCTGCAGGGCTCGTCGAAGCTGCTGGACTACTCGTCGACAAAAGGCGCCATCCATGCGTTCACGATGTCGCTGGCGTCGAACGTGCTGGAAAAAGGCATCCGCGTCAACGCGGTCGCGCCGGGTCCCGTCTGGACGCCGCTGAACCCGGCCGACCAGACGCCCGAGAAGATCGCGCAGTTCGGCCAGAGCACGGACATGAAGCGTCCGGCCCAGCCGGAAGAACTGTCGCCGGCGTACGTGTTCCTGGCCGCGCCAAGCTGCGCCAGCTACATCACCGGCATCATCCTGCCGATCACCGGCAGCGTGGGCTGAATCCCGGGGCGGCCACGTGCCGCCCTTTGACCGCAAGGAGACCACATCATGGCACGCTCGCTCTGGAAAGGCGCCATCAGTTTCGGGCTGGTTCACATCCCGGTCGAGCTGTACTCGGCCATCAAGCAGAACGAGCTCGATCTGACGATGCTGGACAAACGCGACTTCTCCCCCATCGGCTACAAGCGCTACAACAAGTCGAACAACAAGGAAGTCACGTGGGACCACATCATCAAGGGCTACGAGTATGCGGCTGGCGAATACGTCGTGCTGTCGGACGAGGACCTGCGCCAGGCCAATGTGAAGGCCACGCAGACGATCGACATCCAGGCATTCGTCGACGCCGAGGACGTCCCGCTGACCTACTATGAGACGCCCTACTACCTGGCGCCCGGCCGCGGCGGCGCCAAGGTCTACGCGCTGCTGCGCGAAACGCTGCGCCGGGCCGGCAAGATCGCCATCGCGACGGTGGTCATCCGCACCAAGCAGCACCTGTGTGCGCTGGTGGCCGCCGAAGACGGCATCATCATGAACACGCTGCGCTACGCGGACGAGATCCGCGACACGGAAGGCCTGGACCTGCCGGACAAGGGCACGAAGGCCACCGGCATCAAGGAAAAGGAGCTGGAAATGGCGTTGTCGCTCGTGGAAGGCATGAGCGAGGAATGGGCGCCGGAGCAGTACCACGACACGTACAAGGATGACGTGCTCGCCCTGGTCGAGAAGAAGATCAAGGCGAAGCAGACGAAGACGATCACGATGCCGTCGAAGGACGGCGACGAGGAAGCGCCCAGCTCGAACGTCATCGACCTGGTCGCGCTGCTGAAGCAGTCGCTGGGCGCGAAACCCGGCAAGGGCAAGGCGGCGCAGGCCGACGACGAGGAAGAGGATCAAACGGAGGAGGAAGAGGCGTCGGACGACGACGAGCCGCCGCCGAAAGCGCGCCGACCGGTACCCCGTGGCAGCGCCGGCAGCGTCAGCGCGCGCGGCAGCGGTGCCACGGGTTCGGCCGGCAAGAGCACGGCCACCGCCAAGGCCAAGGGCAGTCCGGCCAAGGCCGCGGCATCGAAAACCGTGGCGAAGAAGGCGGCTGCAAAGCCGGCCGCAAAACCGGCGGCAAAGAAGGCCGCCGCCAAGCCTGCCGCGTCGAAGTCCGCGAGCCCGCGCCGCAGGGCCGCCTAATCTCGCCGGGGACCGGCACCTTCAGGTCGGTCCGCCGCGCGGCCTGTCCCCTACCTTTTGCCTGATGGTGCCGCGCACCGCGGCGTGCCCCATTGCTTCCTCGTAAACGTCGGGGACAGGCTCCTCGTCGGGCGTTGCCCGAAGAGGAGCCAGTCCCCGGCATCCCCGCAGCCGCTGATGTAGCGCGCGCCGCAGCGCCGCCTGATCTC
>Ga0265797_10002244_pt1 | contig 32824 bp, 19 predicted proteins | sample P2T30metagenome_FD_192433 | JGI IMG/M metagenome (GOLD analysis project Ga0265797, IMG submission 192433) | Plant litter microbial communities from East Loma Ridge, Irvine, California - P2 T30 | ecosystem: Environmental > Terrestrial > Plant litter > Unclassified | place: USA: California... | reverse complement strand
CGTGCTTGCGTCCTACACCAGGCTTCTGACTCTGGTGGTCGGGCGGTAACGGCGTCAATGGCTTGAGGGTGGGATCCTCGGACCGCAAAGGCGTCAATGGCTTCATGTTCACGCCGCCGTCGTCTGCCATGGCCTTGAGGTACACCGCGAGGTCCCTCTGACTCCGCTCCTCACTCCTGCGTCGCGCCTCTGTCCTTTGCTCGTTCGTCTGTTTCGGAGGAGCCGGTGGAAGGGGGAGAGTGGAATAATCCTTACCATCTTTAGTGACTGTCTTGCTGCGCCCGCGTTGCAGCTCATCGATTACGCCTCCCTTATTTTGGGATGTCGAGGACGGCTCGACCTCGCTAGCGTCGCCACGAGGCCTTCGAACCCTCGTGGTCGCGCCCAATCTCGGAGTCGGCGGTGGATCTGGTGACATTGCTGTGGTGGTGTCTTCGATGATGTCTGAGTTACGCCACATTAGTTGCCCGATGCTGCTGAGGGTAGGTGGAGCTGGTAGTGGATAAGAGGGCGGTGGGCCTGGCCCGTCACTGATGCGCCTGCGCGGCATGATGAATGACGTGACGCGCGTGAGTGAAACAAGTGATTGCGGTAAGAACCGAGTTAAAAGATGCGAGAAGTTCGAGGGAATGTGTGAGTGTGGACAGGGTAGACTTTGTGTACGGAAGTGAATTAATAAACGAGCAGGTGGAACTCACTCGTGGTTGGACCCTGCTTTTCGCCAGACACAACATTCCGGTCATTGGTCGCTTCTTCCAATGGAGACGATTGAAACAACATCTCGATGATCTCGCTCTCCGACATGGACGCAATCTCCTTTTCCATCTCAGCATCATTCATCTCAGCAATTTCGATCTCCTGGAGCGCATCCTCAAGAGCCTGATCTATTTCAGAAGCCTCACCGAGGCCAGCATGGCCACAAGAAGAACTGTGAACCGATCTCCCGGGACGCGCATTCTCGCTAGCCTGCTCGGTGTCGGACCCATCAACACGACCGCCAGCACGATCACCAGAAGAGCCAGCAACGGCGTCCTCCCAAGACGGCCTGCGACTCGAGCTCACGGGACGCGCATTCTCGCCAGTCTGCTCGGTTTCGGACCCATCAACACGGCCAGCAGAAGGATCAAGAGAAGAACCAGCAAGAGCGTTCTTTCGAGACCGCCTGCGACTCGATCTCACAGGGTGCGCATCCTCGCCAGCCTGCTCGGTTTCGGACCCATCATCAAGGTCAGCAGCACGATCGCCAGATCTCCTTGGACTTCGCGAGAGCTCCCTCGTCACATTCTCCGCTTCAGACTCGCCGCCCGATGGCATGAACGTGTTGGCGATGCTCCTCATGGCGTTTTTGAAGCCAGCGAAAGACACACTGGCGGTGCTCTTGCTCGCGTTGGGCGACCAAGCTGCCTTGTCTTTATCCAGTCTGTACGCAAGCGATTTCCGGGCACGGCTCGATTCCGTGGATGAGGATGAAGAGCGGTCTGATCTGTCGGAATTTGCACGAGCCCTTCGTGAGTCGATTTCGAACTGCGGATATCGAAGTACTAGTCCATCGTCTGAAGAGTCATTTGGGGCGTCTGCTGAGGAGTCTTTTGAGGCGTCTTCTGAGAGAGCATCTGAGGCATCTTCTGGGAGAGGATCAACCAACCCCGACACAGAATTTCGAGCTGGCGTGGGTGAAATAGCAGGACGAGCCTCCTGACGGTATCGATCAGGGAACAAATCCATGCTTCCAAGCCTTCTCGAAGTATCCGAGCTTTGAGATGCTCTGCATAAGTCATGTCTCGCGTCACGGCGCATCGGGTCGGTTGTGTTGAGAGGCGCCGAAAAGGGTCGGTACGTCGAAGATCCTGACGGGGAATACTGTATAATCTTCGGTCCACCAATGGGGACCGACACTGGAGGCTGCTTGCCGGTGATTCTGAAGCGTTCGAAATCTCTGTGCAACTTGTCGAGCTTCTCATTGTCTTGAGCTTGAACTGTTTCCCTCAGCCTTGAAGGTCCTGGTGGCGTCCAGTCCCGTCGAGTGGGACCTTGAGTTCTTCGTACCCTCATCTTGGGCATCACAATTGGGCCTTCCCCAGTAGATGGTGCTCGAGTACAGGGTGCTTGGCCGGATGACGCTTGACCGCGTCTCGCTTCAGCAGAGCCTGCTGCTGTTTCTGGACTTACTTCCTGCAACGGGCAGACCCAGTCATAGCCCACGTCCTCCTATGGCAGCTGGGCAGGCACCACGACCTCTGGATGTTTGACGAGATAGATCTCAAAGCGCATTGCCTGGCAGCGTACAAAGACGAGCTGCGCAAAACACAGCAAGGCGTTGTCCAGCACAAAGCGCAATCTGTCTTCTTTCTGTCGCCATGCGTGCTTGGGCATGCAGGTCACGTATTTGGACAGAGCGTTGACAGCAGACTCGCTTCTGCGGAACATCGAGCCGGATCTCGGATGGTCCTTTATAGCGATCTGGGCGTAAGCCTCTGCGGCTGCTGTGAAAGGGTTTGCAGGCGGGAAGGTCTTGACGTTAGGTACCCAGCGTGACATGAATGTTTCCCAAACGCCTCTGGTGTGCAGCTCCAATTTGTACATGTAGTAGTTGTGGACGCTGAACTTCTGGGGAATGTTCATTTCGAACCCATCGCCATGGTGCATGCTGTAGAAATCGTAGATCGTGCGGTCAAGGTCTCTGCACCAGTTCACTGGAGCCTTTGTATCATCGTCGTCGTGGAAGTCGCTTGGCAGCTCACACATGTCCAACATTACTGTCCAGCAGGAGCCTTGGTCTGCCCTGGCGTTGTTGACACAGTGCCACCACAAGTTCCTGTCATCTGCGAAGGCAAGTCGTGCCAAGCTGGCTGTTTCGGTTCGCCGCCTGACTACTGTGTCGGCGGAATCCAATTTGACCATAGATCCCAGGGCGGCAGAGCGACTCATGACGTCGTCTGCGGAAGAGAGCAGAGAGCTGTTGTGAGTGCCGATAGTGCCAAGGTCACAAGCAACACCGAAAGCCGACATCAAAGTCTCCTCAAACGTAGTCGGCATCGTGCCGGAAGGTACGTAATCCTCTGTCGGTCTCCACCAAGGCCCAAGAGGCGTCGTAAGAAGGTCTGTCGTGTCACGCTCAGGAGGTATTGCAGCGGAGAAGATGATACAAGACGCTGCTCGACGCTGCAAGCGACGTTTTCTCGTTTCGAAGTGAGGCATGGGCAGGTTTTTGCCTGTCAGCAGAGCTTCGCTGGGGATGGCTTTCTGTGGCACAACCTTGCCACGCCATTCATCTATCTCCCCATCTGCTTGATCAACACCATCTTCCACGGGCGGCAATGTACCATCCAGCAGGCCCGTAGTGGGAATGTCGCCCTGACGTGGAACTGAGCTGCTCCAAGCTTCCATATTGTACTCGTCCGTGGGAATCTTGCTTACTGCTCTCTCCGTGAGTTGGCGGAGAGGAACGGCGACAGGGGTCGAGAAGGTGACATTCCGCGCCCTTCCCTCGTGTTGCGCCCTAGTATCGCGACTATCTGAGCGATTCATCTCGTCGTCGTGGGTTTGAGTTTCGCTCTCGAGTGCCACATGAGCGGAACGAGGGCTCATTGGCTTCGGGTCTTCCTGACCCAAGTGGGAAGCCTCACTGGGGCACCAATCACGGAGGCTCCGATCGCTGCATACTTGTTCCAGAGATGCCCGGTCGATTTCGTCTCGAAGGACATATGTACGCTCATCCATACTCGCAGGGTTCTCACAGGAGTTGGAAGGCTTTGCAGGCTGGTCGAAATCGACGGCATGCTTGCCATCGTTGACGTTGGGCTTGATATTCTCCATCAACCCGGCCTGTGGGCATGCGAAGACACATGCTTTGTCGTCAAGGGCTTCGGGAGGTCCTTGGTAGAAGAGCCTGCCCAGAAGCCGCGCGTGTGGTCCACTTCCATCTTCGTCAGTCGAGTAGGAATGGTCGATATCTCCCTTGTGGGTACGACGTCGTGTGGAAGTCAGTGTTGAGCGCCGTGTGTTCATCTTGCGTTTCCGCCTCGAGGATCTGGATGTGGTCGGACTGTGGGCTAGTGTATCGTAGTGACTAGGATGAGACTGGGACGGTTCTTGCAGAGGTTGAGAGGGTGGCGTTTTGAAGATGTCAAGAGAGGGTCTCTTCGGTGAGACTGGTGTGGATGGAATCCTGGCTTCACTACGGCGAGGTATATCTGCTTCTGGGTCCTCGGCGTCGTTGTCGTAGACGTCCCAAGCAGCACCCAGAGCGTCGACAGTCTCTTTCAGTGCGCCCCAACAGCGTCGCAAGGTGTCGTTTCGGTGAGTCGTTCTCAGCGGGCGTGGGATCGAGTCTGCTTCCGAGGCATGCGGTAATACCTCTGTAGTGCGGCGGGTCGTCATGCTGCGTTAGATTATATGGATAAGTAACATGCGATCCAAGAATATGCAAGCTAGTGGCTGCCGCGGGTTGTTGTTGAATATTGACAGCAAAGCAAGCGTGAGATAGATGATAGAGACAAAAGCGGTTAGGTGCAGACTGTGGTACCGAGTGAGTCGCAAGGGAGGGAAACCCGTCTTAGTTTGGCAAGTGCATTTCCAAGGCTTCTTCTGGCAGTACGTACTCTATAGTTCTTCCCTTTTGTAGGATGGTCACATATATCATTTCAACTCCGAAGCGTAGACCTGAATAGTGCCTTATTTCCAGACAAGAGACTTGTCAATCATCGGACCGACCTCAGGAGCTCTGCCTTGGATGATCAGTCCGCCATTCGAATGATTATTGAGACATGTGATGTGGTCGGCCTTCGAAATGCGACCTTCAGCGGACTGCAAGCAAAGACTGAAGGCTTTCGTGTCTTGTGCAAATCGGAAAATGAGGGACCGCAAGTGTACTCACTCGCACTCACACTCACAGAAAAAGTGAGCTCAGAATCCATCTTTAATGCCCTTCTTCTGTTCCTCAGCCAGTCTCTTCTCATGGATATCCCACCACCACTGGTTGCTCTGGTCTCTCCCTTCCTTCTTCTTGTCATCATCATTCTCGTCCCACGGCTTCGGGCTCAAGATGTAGTGTACGTTCTTCACTTTATCGTCCCTCCAGATCGCATCGTGCACGCCCTTCCAGCGCAGAGTCTTCAACGCATTGTAGATGTACGGAATGCCGACCCAGCGTCCATTGAAGACGTCGCCAAGGAGGGACTGGTCGCTAAACTCGTATTCCGTCGTCGCTTCAGAGCTGAGCGCTTTTGAAATCATGCCGTACGCCTCAGCGCTAGGCACGACGACTTGCAGACCACCGTTGGGCATTGCAAGGCCAGCTGAAGACGGAGCGCCTTCGACCTGCGCTTTCTCCGGCTCTCCGTGTTGGGAGGTGAAAGCGCAGTTTTCAGGAACCCAATCGCGAGGGTAGTGCGGCTTCTTGAGAGGGTTGCACACACATGCGTGGCTCGCGGCAAACACCCTGTCGCCTTGGCCGGCTTCCGACGCGCCGTCAAGCGGGATGTCCATCAACTCGTCCATGTTCTGCAGACACAGCATGTCGCTGTCCAGCTGCACGACCCTCTCATACTCGATCAAGCTGAAGGGCGTCAATTTGCTCCAGCAGTCGTAGAAGCGCGGGTCGTTGCTGAAGTCCTTGGCTGTCGCGGGCAGCAGGTAGGGTATGGCCTTTTTAGGGATACCACGGGCATCGAGAGCTGCGTGACCTTCTTTGGGAAAGGAGTCGGTGTACAAGGCTACGAGCGGGTACTTGGAGCCGGCCTGCTTGAGAGAATAGTCCAGGGTGAGCAGGCCCGAGAGATAATCGGTGTTTGTGATCAACGTCGTCCATACTTTGGCCGAGTCAACCACACGCTCTGGATTGGGGTTGACTGCGCTGATGCTGTCGTTGGCGGTCATGATGATGGATGTGCGTGTGAGGTTTGTATGATTGCGAAAATGCCACTATCGCAACATGCGATTTTGACTCGGACACGAATGCCATTATTCCTCCCACCGTGGGTGGTGGTGTGATTGGATCCAGTTAGACTCTGCAGGTCATGACGCCTGGTGCATTTCCCAATGGTAAGCCCTCGCGCCGAGTCTCCACCAATCTCGTGCCCGGCCTCGGTCTTTTACCTTGGGTCGCCGGCGCCTTTATCTCTCTCACTCATCGATAATGCGTGTGCGTGTGCGTGCGGGTACAAGACAATGGTGGAAGCGAGGTTCGAGGCTGGCTCACCGAATGTTATTTCTCTAGCGAACAGTCGTAACTCTACACGTGCATATTTCAAATCAGCAACACAGCCCCTTTTGACGTCGAAATGATGCACAAAAAACAGTAGACTTCCACCTAGATGATCGGGAGAAGTTGGCGGTGACTGTTTAGACTGTCTCATCTAATTTGAGACGACATGCTATATTATGTCATGGATCTGGATCAAATGCGTGTCGATCGGACCCGTTGCGATTAGCATTGACGCCGTCGTGCACGAGGGTCCCGTTACTTCTACACTTATGCGCGCGAATTGTTCGAGGCTCGCCATGCACGACTTCACCATCATTAATATTGTCGAGAAACTCGGTACTTTTGGCGATTCATGTCGGTGAAGCTTCCGTCGCAGCTCACGCCTGCTGGCATCAACAAGAATGACGGCAAGGAAGTCATCGCCGCGGCTCACGGCGGCCAATGGAAGGGTTTCGTCGCCGGCGTCTTCTCTGGCATTGCAAAGTTGAGTGTCGGGTGAGTCTCTCTCTGAATGGATATGGTTGAGGATACGCGCAGTAGCTGACATCTGCCAAAGCCACCCCTTCGACACCATCAAAGTCCGCCTCCAGACCAATGCGCAATTTCAAGGCCCGCTCGACTGTCTCATGCAGACGATTAGGAAGGAGGGTGTCAATGGCTTGTACAAAGGCGCAACTCCTCCTCTGGTGGGATGGATGTGTATGGACAGTCTGATGCTGGGATCACTCACACAATACCGCCGCCTGATCAACGAGCACGTCGTGCAACCCAGGCGCGCGGCCCAGCCAGCTTCGGTATGGGCAGGACGGGAGGCTGAAAAGGTGAAGCTGCCGGTCGTTGGGCATGGAGTCGCTGGCATGTTGGCAGGATGGACAGTGAGTTTCATTGCCGCGCCGGTGGAGCACGTCAAGGCACGCCTACAAGTGCAATATTCGCGTTCGCGAAACGAGCGCCTGTACACCGGCCCAATCGACTGCACTCGCAAGATCTTCAGACAACACCATTTGCGAGGTCTATGGCACGGTCTCGGCTCGACACTACTATTCCGGACATTTTTCTTCTTCTGGTGGGGCAGTTACGACTTGTTCACCCAGGCTCTTCAAAAGCACACATCTCTTAGCACACCCGCAGTCAATTTCTGGGCCGGCGGGCTGAGCGCTCAGGTGTTCTGGATTACCAGCTACCCGTCAGATGTGGTCAAGCAGAGGATCATGACGGATGAGCTGGGTCCTGGGCGGAAATTTCCACGGTGGAGAGATGCTGCCACCGCAGTGTACAGGGAGAAGGGATTCAAGGGCTACTGGAGAGGATTTGTGCCATGCTTCCTACGGGCATTCCCGGCAAATGCCATGGCACTCGTGGCATTCGAAGGAGTAATGAGAACCTTAAATCGACCTGAGCTCTGACGGAGGAGTAAGCGACCAATCGTCCACAAATCACACACAAAGCTGAGGCACAGGCACGCCGCACGCTGCAGTCACTCCCTGTTTCACTCATCTACCTAATTCTCCGCAGTGCGGTTCAATATCTCAAGCCACATCTCTGCCGTGCACGCTACGAGAGAAGGTACCGGGACTACCGGCCGCTGCGCTCCCGAGTGCCAGCGTAAGTGGACTTACGCCGACGACCCGAAAGTCTTTAACCCTGGGATGGTATACGCTGTAACTTTCCGCATGGGAGCAGCACACATGCAGTACGCCATGTTTTCTTGTACCCGGCCACCCTTTCACCACCTGGGGCCGGTCCCACAGTCCGCGCGCGTGGCTGGCCTGCAAGCCGACCATTACCCGTAGCAAGCGAAACCTTTGTATTTGATGAGGACGTTAGTAAGGCGCCACTGCCTACAAAGGATTGCATGGGTTAGAGATCATGTCAGACCCTTGGCCCTCTCGATGACACCCATCCTCCATCCATATATACCGCATATGACGGGTGGAAAAAGCAAAAAAAGCATAAATGGTGCGGAGTCCAAATGCGTACCTTGCTGTACAGTGCATGTACCTTACCTTAATCAACACAGCTCTGCAGATCGTACTCGTGGGCCTCGAAGACGTCGGCGCTGCTCCCGGACGATGCGAGGTGATTTACCCACGTGGATTCCAACCGGTGAATAATGATACCGGTAAGTGAGCGAGCAAATCTACGAGCCCTAGTATAAATGCGCGTGTTACAATATGTGCAGGGCTTAGGTCGACGAGACTGACAAGCCACCTGCCATCCGTATCAGAGTTCGTTCAGGCTTCGGTCTCTACCGCAGATCTAAGCCCAAAGATGACTTTGACTTTACCAGTGCGCTCACATTAACTTTGAACAGACAAGCACCCGATCGTCCCCGCTTCCATCCTTGACCGTGTGAAGATACATGAGGATCATGGCCTGAGTCGGCCTGCAGGCGGCGCCTGCGTCGCCCTGGTCTTCATAACCACAGGCGTGCCGTCTCAGGCCTTCCGTGTTGACACCACCACTCGCTCGTGACACCTCCTCTCTCTTCTATCAGTCATGTACGGCCGGTGGAACGAAGGCAGTCATCCCGCCACCTCTGAAGTTCCAGTCCGACCGGCGCCGAATGCGGCACCGTTGTCCAACAGTTCCCCGGCCTGGAAACGGCGTCGCGTATCCGACGGCAACCAAGGACGTCGGGCATCAAAGACGACAAGAGCATGCGACGCCTGCAAGGTATGAGAGAAGCCGGCGGCCACAGCTGCTTGAAACGCCCATGCTCACGTGCTCGGCAGGCAAAGAAGGCCCGGTGCTCTGGTATGAAACCATGTGCCACATGCGCCGAGAAAAGCATAGAGTGCTCTTATGAAAGCCAATATCTCCGCGGACGTCCACCAACACCACCCTCCTCCACGCCCGAAGCGGTTCACGGAGACCAAGCCAGTAACGAAGCTGGACCGCCCGCACCTAGCACATCGGACTCTAATGACAACAAAGACTACCAGCACATCTCACCGGAGCCTGGCACCTCAGACATACATGGCCAGTATCTGGATCCCACCTGTGGCCTGTCATTCCTACAACGAGCGCAATCCCGCCTCGGGCGACAGAACCTCGACGGTAGCAGTAGTCTTTCTGAGTGGTGGAATCAACCGCTCACTGCTGCTGGAGACAAACCGCTTATCAGTTTGCCCCATGATGGATCCAATCCTGGATATCCTTCAATCCACACCGATCTGCCTGCCGGGACAAATGCTTTAGAGCTCATGGACCTATATTTTGATGTATGCATATCGACGTACAAACCTCTCCACAGGCCGACGGTAGAAATCTGGTACCGGATAGCTAGCACAAACTTAGCCAGCGGATATGCAATGTCACAGGGACTCGGCCACGCAGAAGTATCAATTCTCTTGAGCATCTTTGCAATTGCGACATTCCATCGGCAAAAATCACGAGGGTATGCCGACGACATTTCTTCACTTTCGGAAAGCGACACCTACTTCAGGCGATCCCTCAGCTTCACAGAAAGTGAAACAGGAGTGGCGACTCTAGAATCGGCCCAGGCTCGCATACTGCAAACCTTTTACCTACTCACGACATGCAGACAAAACCAAGCCTGGTACGTTTTCGGGAGCCTACTCCAAATCATCTCAGCGCTTGGGATGCACAGGCGAGACTGGAAAAGGATCACAGGGCCACAACCTGACTACATTCACTCTCAATGCAGGAAACGACTGTTCTGGAGCGCGTACATTCTTGACAGGAATCTTGGAGTAGTCATGGGTAGGCCTCGCCACTTTCACGACGATGACATCGATCAGGATTTGCCGGATTGTGTCAATGACACTGAGATGTCGCCTGCAGGCCGCTTAAGTAGCGAATGCTCCGAGGACTGCCACATGGACGGATTCGTGTGCAATATTAAGCTTGCACGTATAGTGGGACATATATCTCACGACCTATACCCAATCAAACCGCTTTCAGAAACTAGACGCATCGAAGTCACCCGGAACCTTGGGAAAGAGCTCGAAGGCTGGCAGTCATCACTACCCCCATTCCTAAGCACGGTCAGGCCATCGAGCCTAGTGAGGAGCTTCCGCAGACAGTGTATTGCATTGAGACTGGCGTACGACCACGCGGTGATGCATCTCTACAGACCCTTCCTCTTGAGCCGACGCAACCGGAAACCTAGTTCAGAAGGCGATGTTACGGAAGCTTTCCGGATAGAAAGCATTCAACTCTGCATTGCCGCCGCACAAGACGCATTACGGACAATTGACGCCTTTGCCTCTGATGGTCCGCAATTCCACGCATTCTGGTGGACACACTACATTGCTTTCTGCGCTCTGACTGTTGTCTATGTGTGGAATACACAGCAGCCCAGCAACGAGCTCAAAGGGATCGACCGCCCAAAACTCATGATGATGGCCGAACAGTGCCAGATCCACCTCGCACAAGCCACCGCATCAAATTCGCCCTGTCGCCGCTACAGCATCATCCTCGAAGAACTCCGAAGCGAGTCCCGCAAAGAATCCTCCTCTTCCTCCTCCTTCGACGACCAAACAACACAAACAATCCACCCCGACCCAGCGGCGCGCATGGACCCCCAAACCCTGCACGTCGGCGGCGCCACCGGTTCGCCAGCAATCAACACCGCCGTCTCCCTGCCTTATACCTCGCCCCACCTCGCCCAGACCCCGGTGTCTGTGAACAGCTCTCTCAACGCCGAAACCACCAGGAACCCTTTCATGAACTGGCAAACGTCGGACTGGCTCGAGGTCGATGCTTCCGTGAGTTGCTCCCGTGCTTGTTCGGCGGACATGGACGCGCGAGTAGTGGCTACATCTGCTGACGTTGCCTGTCATCAGGCATATGGTATGATTCCGGGCTACAGCTTGAATCCGAACGTGCAGTGGTATGGCGGCGGTGGCGGTGGGGGTGGTGGGGGTCAATAGTCTTGCACAAATCAAATGAAGAAACAAGTAACGATTGCCCGATCGCTCGCTGACACTGGTGTCCATTACCTGCTGCCCGCTTGAGTGCTCACATCGATTCGCTGCTTTCTTCCAAAGGATCGAGGTGAAAAGGACGGGTTGACAACGTCACAGATATCTGCAAGTCTCAAACTGATGGGCCTGCAAAACTCCACGCCTTTGAAGTATGGACCGAGATGAAGAAGTAGTCTCACGGTACCTTGCTCCCTCGAGCCTTTCAATGCGTCAGACAATGGTATACAAATTTGTCTAACTCATCTAATCCCCAGCGAAAGTCATCAGCAGCGCTCTTCCAACAGTGCATCCTTGTGTTATCCCATAACTCGCGACTGAAAAGCGATCATACAATAACGATTTGTGTTGGTACCATCGTTGGCAAGTCGGAGTCCTGTTCGCCCTCCTCGACTGCCTCTCCCTCGAGATCGGCGCGACCCTTACGGTAGAAGCCTCCAGCGTTCCATCATCGGTCCGTCATCACCTCCATCATCCGGCTGTCTGGTGATAACAGAGCCACTAGCAGCGGGAATTCGCAGTCTCAGTCGAAGCCGCAATTGGCTGTCTTGAGTCTGGAGGAGGGACAGAAACGATGGGTGATGCGGCGCGCACTGGTGCTGGTGGCGGTGTTGCGAGCTGCACGCTCTTCTTCGATCTCACCTTCTGCTTATCCTTTCCTTTTCTCTTCTGACTCGGAACAGCCTGGCCGCCAGCATCGGACGTAGCAGCATCCGAAGCAGCAGCTTCCACCCGCGGAAGTTTGGCGCTCGAGAAGTGGCTCTTCGTTAACGTCTCACGCCAACCCGACCTGGCCCAAAGGCGCTGCGGCACCTCCAACGAAGCCACTTGCCCCCATCCCGAACTTTCACTCTCCGTGACAGACATAAGGCCCGCGCCCTGGATAATCGCCCGCATCCCATCGTCGTCTTCCAAGTGACTAACATGGTGCTCTCCCGGCGTCATCCTCTTCGCGCGCTCGTACATCTTCTCTTCAACCGTGCCTCTCAACAAAAGAGTCTGCACAAAGACCTGCCGCGTTTGCCCGATTCTGTGGGCGCGCTTGATGGCTTGGGCCTCGATGTCCGGGCGACAGACGGGGTTGACAAAGTAGATCCTCGAAGCGGAGGAGATGTTGAGGCCGTGGGCGGCGTGCTTGACGTCTATGAGGAGGACGCGGTCTTGGGGCTCTTCGTTGAAGCGGACGACGTACTCGGATTTGAGCGCGGCGGCGAGGGATTTGGCGTAGATTTCGTGCTTGATGTGCAGGAGTTCGAGTATTTGCGCTATGTAGTAGGCTATGTTGTCGCCTTCGTAGAAGATTAGGATCTTCTCTTCTTGGTGGTATTTGAGGATTTGGGAGGTGAGGTAGCTCAATTTGGCAGATGTGCTGCCGAGTATCCGGGCTTGTGAGAAAGGTGAGTCGTCGGAAAGCTCGCTGCGTTCGACATCGCTCCATCTTCTTTTGAATGTTTGTACTGCATCGGCGGTTTTTGAGGGCACAGCTTCTCTATCGTTGCCGCTGCTAGCTCCGGCTACGGCTGCAGAATCTTTTCCACCGTTCTTCGCAGTCTTTGCGCGTTTGGCAGGTTTCTTCTCGCCTTTGCTCGAGGACGATGCTCGCCTTTTGAGAGCAGGCTCCCCGCTGAGACTGATATTAGCCTTTGAAAGGGTAGGTTTCGACTCCTTCCTCGCCACTTGATCTTCCCGGCGTCCTTCTTCCGCGCGTCTCATTGCTTTGATGCCGACGCCCGCGAGACCTTCACCCGGATCTTCAAGTCCTACCCGCTCATTGACGTGTTTCTGCGCTTCGAGCAGCTGTGAAATACCAGTGAGCATTGGATTCGAGCTGCCTCCGAAAGCCCAAAACTCGGCACTCTCCTGTGGCCAGCCGTCTACAAAGACTCCGAGTTCGTGTGAACGACTAAGAGCTTTCCATCCTACAGAGGATAGAATAGCGTCCGTGGCTTGTAGGGCTGCTGTGAGTAGGCGACGGTCGTCCTCTGTGCAGGCAGCACTCGGCTTCTTCAAATAGCCTCTGCTAATCTTCTGACTTGCGATGATGTCTTCCTCGCTGAACCCCGTCCAGAAGAAGGCACTCTGCCGTAGATTGCCGATCAGTTGATACCTAGCCTGTGCCGAGTTCTTGTGGAACAAGTAATCAGCATCTTTTCGCTCAGAGGTGATAGCGTTGGTCAGGAGGACGATCGAGAACAAGTTGGCGGTCAGCTTGTCGTAGAATGACGGCTCAAGCCGGATGACCTCGTGGCTCAGAGGCGGCAGATTGATGTCCTGTTCGACGTCCTCGGGCTGCGTTTTGACCACCATGGCTTCCAGCGTTCTGCGCAGACAGCTCGAGAAACCCGAGAAAGTGCGCCTCCGGTATTCCTCGTGTCTGTAGATATGCTCTTCCCATACGGCGGGCCTTTCGCCGGCACCATCTGCAGCCCATGGTCGGATGCGAAGGAAGTGACTTGCGAGCGTGCCAAGACTCTTGATCGCACCAGAAGTATCTTCCTTGGGGTTGAAGTGTCTTCGCTGATCAAGTACCTCGTCGCGAGACCCTCTGGCCTCTTCATGGACCGCATTTTGTGCGACAGACATGTCAGCTTCCACTCCGAGCAAGTCCTTTGCAGGCGTACCACTGACCACCCATCGATGATCCGCCGTTACGAGTTTTTTCGCAACGAGCACCGACGTAGAATTAGGTGAAGAGAAGAAGTGCCCTTCATCGATGATGAGGCGCTTGAAGTGCAGTCCCTTTAATGGTGATTCGTAAATATCGTCTGCATTAACACAGTGGCAGTTCACAGTCCTTGTCGCGCCAATGTAGGGACATGTGCAAGCTGGCGGCCTTGAAACAAGACGACGACCTCGGTCGTCTGAGCCATCTTTGACCTCCAGTTCGAATCTGCTCCGACTGAAGAGGATGACATCGTAGCCACGTATCTCGTCTGCCGCAGGGAGCACGCTCTTCGGCTCTTCCATCAACAGTATCCGCAACACGCTCTCGTCAACATGTTTTTGGATCTCCGAGTGCCATTGCTTGCAGAGATTACGTGGCACCACGATGATGGTCGTCGAGGCTAACGTTTTCTTTTGCGGTGGCGGAATGACGGTCTTGCGATTCCAACGAGCGGGCTCGACAGGAATCACGTACCTGGGCGGGTCATTCTCAAGCCTTTGTGCACAGCTGCTCATATCTTCTTGTGAGGCGTGCTTTATTCTTTCAAACTCGATCTTCCAAGGGACGGACTTCCGGTTGATCGCGGAGATAGCCATGTCTGCCAGTGAAGCGGTCTCGGTTCGAACGAGAGGAAGTCCGTAGGCTGCGGGCACCTGGGGAAGATGATGTCGAGTCGCGAGAATGAGCGACAGGCAAATGAGTGTCTTCCCGAGTCCCATTGTCTCTGCCAGGATACCGCCTCGACTTGCTTCGTAGTACCGAGGATTGCGATGGAAGAGCAGCTCGCGCGGTCCGAAATAAAACGAAGAACCGTCGGGCGCAGTACGAGGCTCCAGCCTGGGGTCTAACATCAGTGTTGACACGGATTCGCGTTGTAGCATCAATGCTGCTGATCGACGCTGATAGGGGTACAGTGGTGTCTTGAGACCAATCAATGCTGAGACGTGGCTGAGATCCAGTAAGTCTTCGATAGCTTCTCTGGCATATTTTTCTCTGACCAGTTTTGGGTCAGGGCGGGGAGAGGGCAGTTTGTTGAACATGTAAAATAGTGAGCCCTCGTCACAAGTCGCCCAAGTATCGAATCCAGCTTGGACGCCTTCGCTGTATCGGCCGCTCCAAGTCTCAGGGCTGACGTCTACAGCAGCCACTAGACTTTCGAGAGCGGCTATAAGCCTCCTATTCTCTCGATCGAAGAATCGCAGACCCACATCACCGGGCAAGATGTAGATGCGGCAGATGGTGTACCTCGAGTCCCGAGTACTCTGGCCGATTTGCACTCTTGTCCAACCGGCAGCAGTCAGTTTCATCAGATGTGGCTCGAGAGGAAAGTCTGAAGCGGTCAAAGGAAGATCCTGCCATTGATCACCGCGGTCGCTGTTGCTAGATTCCGATGCAACGGTGTTATTTGCAACGTCTTGGTACTTTAGGCAACCAAGGGCCAGGTAATTCGAGATGTTCGACAAGAAAGCCTGAGCTTCGGTTGATAGACCGGAGTCGGAAGATGAAGGCTTTGATGACATGAAAGGTCCTGCTGACGGAGAGTGTGACGTTTGAGAGCCATCTGTTGAATTGCCAGCATCACGGGGCGCAGGAGTCGACGAGTGCGACACTGACGCCTCACTAGAGGCACTGCTTGTCATGATTGCAGAGTATTGCCGAGAATGGGTAAACGGTGTGGCTCAGATGCTTTCAACTCTCAGGCAAGCGCATTGCTAACCTCAGTGCTAGCATCATGAACAGGTAGGTGAAGAATTACTTGGTGGCAATGTGGATCGCAGTTTGATACAACGCGGGTATTGATGGACTAGGAGAGGTTGTGAACAGAGTCTGTGTTGTCAAGTTCAAACTGAACGCATGGATAACAAGATGAGATCGAGATGAAGTGATGGTTGAGTGCCACGTGAAAGGGACAAGGGAGTGAGTGATGTGAAGTGTGGATGGTACAACGGAAAGAGCTGCACCTGAATCTACGCCGAGCGTGCTCAGTACTACGCATATTCGCAAAGGCAGCATTCTCACTCCATCAATATACTTTGCTCGCAAGTAAACGATCTGTTTAATACCTGCCATCTGGAGCACTATGTATGATATTGCTGATCACATGATGCCTCGACTTATGCCACACGATGGCACGGCTGCCGACTTGAGAATGTAACACACTTCGACTCGATGACCCGGCAACGCAACAGCACGTCACCAATCAAGACAAACAATTGCCAACAAGTCGTCCTCGACACTGTTGCAGACGAAGCAGAGGCCTCTATAAACGACAACGAACCGAGTCTAAGTGATCAGTCTCAAAATCGTTTCCTGCCCTGCTGCGGATAGCAACCAAAGAGTGCTTCTCAGCTTTGGCGCCCAACTCGCGGAACCGCGCAGATGCAGTTTTAACCGAGATGCGCAGCTCAGCTCTATGCGGCTGACTACATATGATGGGTCATTTCACGTCGACAGTCTGGTGCGAAGTTGTGACAGCTCTGCGTTGCCAACACGCACGCACATATGCACTTACCCTCTCACTCACTCGCTCACCTAAGCGAACTGAATGGCAACAGTACAGCAAGATGAGCAGAGCCAGCACACGGATATTTGCGCCACAAATTTGGCGTCCACAGTGTCCACGCTACTGTTGCTCGCTACCGTTGCGTTCTACGTCTTCTACCAGCGTTTCAATTTGAACAGGAAAAGCAAGCTTCGTGCGATTCAGGAGGTTGACGTGAGGCGCCGGCTGAGGCGCAGCCTAAGAGACTTATGCACTTCAGAACGTGAGAAGCCATTAGCATCTGGATTGTTCGAGAGGCATATGTTCCTGAGACGTGATGCAGCACCGCCGCGGACGCCGTTTCGGAACAGGCTTGCGGGTGCACTGTTGAGCCTCAGAAGCTGGGTATCTGAGTGCAGACGATTGATCGTATGAGGCGGAGTTCTCGCTGGATGCTATACCAATGGGCTGGGCGGTTGATCATCCCTGGTATCTTCTGAGCGGCTTCCCAGCTATAGGATCCAAGGGAAGCGGCGCAAATCGATTGAACCGTCGGCCTATGTCCCCTGCAAGTTCGTTCGGCTGCTGAAACCCACGTGTTTTCGTACGCCTTGCAAGTTGCCCGAAAACTGTGGAAAGGTAGTAACGGTGAGCTCAGCGCCGAATGTGAAGGATCGACCATATGGGCTGCGTCCAGCTCGGCCGCGGGTGCAAATGTGATTACTCTCACCGCATTCACACTCGCTACGGTCGAGTTTCCGGTGCAAATCAAAGCTCAGGAGGAATCAGACCATGTCGTCGGGACTAACAGTTTACCCTCATTCCCCGACCGCGAGAATCTGCCGTGTGTCGCCGCCATGGTCAAGGATGATGTGGCCGATCTCGCTAATAGGCTTCCCACACACAACCACAGAAGAACTCGAACATGAGGGCTGCCAAAATTCCAGGAGGCTCGTTCTTGTTGCTTTCGGTATGGGGATTTGTGTACATCCCGTCGGTGTATGCAGTGTCCGAATCGTTCGACCAGGGACGCTTCCAACCACCTAGGAACGAGCCGTTTCTGGTGTCAAGGCATTATGATACGGTCGACGAGTATGTCCTGATCGCTTCCTCACAGATGCAGGCCTTTACCTAAACATCGTACAGTCATTAGCTACGTTCAACATAAGTAAGGCTCTCGATAAGAAAGGGAGAAAATATGAGGTCGACGTTGGACCTAAGCTAGGGATCCTGACTTATTATCCGAACGAATTCAAATGCCGAGTCAGCGTTCGAAGCGCAAAGTTTGCTGACTTGATCCGCCAGAGTGACCATTTTCAGCATGGTTTGCAGGACGAAAGCAATACCAGTCTTCTGGAAAGTATGGACAACTTTAATCAGACATCGTGACGATGTCAGGGTAAGGGACCCTGCGCGTTGGAACGATGGTACTGCCGAGAGCGATGTTCTACGTGTGGTCATGCTCACCGGACATGAACCACGATTTTGTCATGTCTTGCTTTGATGGAGGGCCCGTATCAGAGGCAAATGTAACGCAGTCATCTGTGAGCACGTTGACTCGCATGGCATTGCCAAAGTCAGCATCAGCAAAGCGCCACCGTTGCGTCTGCCTAACAGTGGCGGTGGCACGACGGACATCTGACCTTTCTGACGTCTTACAACAAGCTACAAGAGGTCAATGGGTGGTCCGTATAGTTTCGTCTTTGCTTTGCCACCGTCGAAAGACCTTCATGAAGGAGGTCGCAAGGCGAAGAGAAGCAAGGTAAGACATGCCGGGCCATGCTCGTGACGATACCGGGTAGGCAACGGTGGGCGGCGTGACGGCGACGGCGAAGGCAGAAGAGAGCGATTATGGCGATTAAGGCGAGCAAGACCGAGCTATAAGGGTCGTGCGTGACGCCCGGGCCGGATGGAGTGGAGACGAAGTGTTCTGGACTACGCAAGCCTTGTTCCCTGCGCGTGACTAGCGAGACATGCGGACGCAGCCGTGGCGATCGCGATGGTCAAAAGTCGCCGGGCGACGAGGGCGAGAGTCAGGACGGCGTGCATGCGAGTTGGAAGCGGAAAGGGATCTAGACAGGCGAGACCGGCGAGGAAGATGCATCTGACGGTGGCGCTCTGCAGGAACAGACATGGGTGCTGGAGGGCCTCCGTGTCGGTGGATTGCCATGCATGTGTGGTGCATGGCGCTGGCGTCATCAAGCAGCAGATGTAGATTGACTGCAAAGTATGAGACAGACAGATCTGGACGGGTGATTGGGAGAGATCGGGGTGTACCTGCTTGGCGTGTGTGTCACGTGTCATGTGAGTGAACTCGTGAAGACCGCTTTGGCGAGGGCGGGCGACTACTGGCTTGCTAGTCGCAGATGTTCCGTGGTACTGGAGACGGACTGATTGAGTGTGATTGTGGTGGTGGAGTGGGAGAATGAGATGGTGTTGGGTAGTTGTGGTCAGGATGCTATCATTAATGTTGGTTGAGTTGAGATGGGATGGAAACAGCTGACTGGAAGCTACTGTATGTATTGATTCTGGCGGTAAGTGAGGGCAATAGCGCATGCGCGTGAGACACATGCAATGCGGTGCCCTTGCACATACATGAACCTTGAACGAGACGCAGTAGCAGTGGCATTCGTGGCAGTAATACATGTCGAACAGCACACACACCGCAGACATGATGGCAGACAGACACCACACACAGCCAGCAATGGACGAGAAGGAGAAACGCCTCAAGACGCCTCTTCCTCTCTCCCCCGCCCTATCGTAGGCGCACACACACGCCGGGAATGCAGCAAACCCTTGTGGCTAGTCGCTAGTACATGTAGGCTAAGCAGCTGCTCATACTACCTGCAGTCTAGCTCTACTAATACCACGCTACAAGGCACTCTATTCGTTTCTACTGACTTACTACTTCAGTCTACCACCACTACTTCTTCTTCTTCTACTACTACCTAACTAACTACTACTACCTCTCCGACGCCGCCTCCTCCTCCTCCCTCCCGCTCCGCCACTCAATTGACTGCTGTCTTCTCTATCTCTCTATCTCTCTCTCTCTCTCTCCCTCTCTCTCTCTACCTACCTACCTACTTACTTACCTCTCTCTATTCACCACCACCACCACATCCTCTCCTCCGCGGTCACTGTGAGAGCCACAATGGTCACAGCCGCCTCCGTATACCTTTCTTAATTTCTTCTTCCTCTCCGCCTCGACCTCGGCCTCCCAATACTGTCGCTACCGGGCTTGTCTGGCGTTACGGCACAACTTTCCGCACGCCCACCATGGACCCCTCTCTCAGCACCACGACTCGCCCTTCTGCGCCCTCACTGCCTTGGGTCTCCGACCCGCGCGCCCAGGCTCTCCTCACATACCTGCAGATCGCCTATCCAATCGCTCTGCTCATAATCTTCATCTTCGCTTTCACCGTCCGGAGCGTCCTCACTGCTCGTAATGATAATGATGCTACGCCTCAATCCGACCAACTCGGGCCTGGCGGCAAACCCTTGCCCAAAAAGAGCAAAAAGGACAAGTCCGAAGCAAACGCCCTGGACTTCAGTAGAGCACGTAAAGTCCTCTTCATTTCCCTCCAATCCGGCGTGCTTTTGAGCTTGACCGGAAACATCGCCCTGGTCATATTTCATGCCCTGCTGGAGAGGGAACAGCGGTGGTGGTGTGGCCAGGCACCCACGGTAAGGAACTCTCTTCGCCCGGCTCGTTTCATTCCACATGCTGACCCGTCAGATCTACCTCATCGGCTCCTTCATGGTTCACGCCCTCCTACAAATTACACTAATCGACACTAAACCCTCTCCGACCGCGGCGCAACTCATAACATGGACATGCGCGTCCCTCATGGAAATAATACTGCTGGGTGCCTCTTTTGGTGTCTACACCACCGAACACCGAGAGCCAAAAGTTGGGGATCCGCGTGGTGGCCGCCTGCGCAAGGATATGACAGAATGGGAGATCATAGAAGTAACATTGGATCTCATCCGTGTCATGCTTCTGATCGCGCTGGTGGCATTCTACTGCCTGTTCGTACACCTTCAAGGAGCCTCGAAAAGAAAGTCTACAGCTGCCCAGGAGTCAGAGCGCCAATCCTTGCTGGGAAACCCAAGCGCGGAGAACGGTGATGCGAATGGGCACGCAAATGGCTATGGCACTGCAAACGGATCGCCCAACGGCAAGCCTGCGAGCACGAAGCCAGCTCCTGCTGGGTGGGAAAAGCCGCAGACAGCTCCCGCACGGAGTTGGTGGGAGTACATCCGCGCATACGGCGTGTTCATTCCGTACATCTGGCCCTCCAAGGACAGGAGGCTCCAAGTTCACTTCGTCCTCGCCATCTTGATCGTGATCGCACAGCGTGGTATCCAGCTCCTTGTTCCTCGCTATGCTGGTAAGATCACAGACGCACTTGCTGGTGATGAACAGCCAGTCTACATGCCCTGGAAACTTATCGCTCTGTACATCACATTCCGCATTTTCCAGGGTTCGAACGGCCTGTTGGGCGCTGCGAGGCAGATTCTGTGGATTCCTATCGAACAGTACTCGTACCGCGAGCTCTCGGTCGCGGCATTCGAACACGTACACGATCTCAGTCTGGAATTCCACCTCGGTAAGAAAACCGGCGAGGTCCTTTCAGCATTGGGCAAGGGCGCTTCGCTCAACACTTTCTTGGAGTCCATCACATTCAACGTCCTTCCCATGCTTGTGGATCTGGGAGTCGCGATCGTTTACTTTCTGATCGTCTACGATGCATACTACGCCCTTGTTATCACCGTCGTCACTTTCTGGTATATTTACATTACCATCCGCATGGCGTCCTGGCGCGCAGATATCCGCCGGCAAGCAACCAACGCCAGTCGCGAAGAAGATGCCGTGAAGAACGACTCGATGATGTCTTACGAGACAGTAAAATACTTCAACGCTGAGGAATACGAGTTTAACCGTTACAGGCAAGCGGTCGAGAAATATCAAAAAGCCGAATATCTCGTTACCTTCTCTCTGGCACTCATGAACACCATACAGAACTTGGTATTCATGGCTGGTCTCATAGTGGCATGCTTCATTGCCGCGTATCAGGTCACCGATGGTCAATTGAAGGTTGGTAAGTTCGTCTTGCTGCTCACTTACATGACGCAACTTCAAGGGCCTTTGAACTTTTTCGGTACATTTTACCGCATGATACAGAACAACATGATCAACTCCGAGCGCATGTTGGAGCTCTTTAAGGAACAGCCCACAGTTGTCGATAAGCCGGGCGCCATCGAGATGCCGTCGTGCGAGGGCGAAATTCGCTACAACGACGTGCATTTCACATACGACACACGCAAGCCTGCTCTGCAAGGGCTGAGCTTCCGCTGCAAACCGGGCACCACGACCGCCCTTGTCGGCGAGTCTGGAGGTGGCAAGTCTACGGTCTTCAGACTGCTCTTCCGCTTCTACAACGCCCAGTCCGGCAACATCCAGATCGACCAACATGATGCTGAAAGTGTCACCATTGACAGCTTGCGCCGCCACATCGGCGTTGTGCCGCAGGACACTGTACTGTTCAACGAAAGTTTGATGTACAACCTGAAATACGCCCGCCAAGCTGCTACAGACGAGGAGGTCTACGCTGCTTGCAGAGCTGCAAGTATTCACGACAAAATCCTCTCTTTCCCAGATGGTTACGAAACCAAGGTCGGTGAGCGTGGACTGCGTCTATCTGGTGGCGAGAAACAGCGTGTCGCTATTGCTCGTACCATCATCAAGGACCCGCGTATCATCTTGTTGGATGAAGCGACCGCTGCCCTTGACACCGAGACTGAGGAACACATTCAAGAAGCTCTCCAAGTACTGGCCCGTGGCCGTACCATGCTTGTGATTGCCCACCGTCTGAGCACAATCACAATGTGTGACCAGATCTTGGTCCTGCACGAAGGCAAGGTTTCTGAACGTGGTACTCATCTCGAACTACTCGCCATGCGCGGTCGATACGCTGCCATGTGGCGCAAGCAGGTTCGCGCACAGCGTGCAGCTGAGGAGGCTAAGGTCCTCAAGGACAAGGCCGAGCGTCTGCGCAGAGAAAGCATGGACTCGAGCGCAGCGCGCCAGCGATCGCGAGCTGACGGCGGTGACGATGAGACTCCCCCAAGCAGTGACGAGGACGAGCGCGCCGCGTATCGAAGGCAAAGAGCCGCTACACAAGCTGCGATCAAAGAACAGCAGGCGGTGCTGTCGAGCATGAGCGAAAGCCCTTACACAGCAGTGCCCGGTCTCTCAATGTCGACCGCACTCGGACCAGGCGCCACAGCCGCGGGAGACGACTCTCCTGCTCCTGGTACTCCTCTGCGAAGCGGGACGATAAGATCGCCCTCGCCTGTACCGGAGGAAGGCGCATCGTCCGGCAAGCCTACCAGTCACCCTTGAGGACCCGGTTTGGTTTAATTTGGCTGGGCTCTGTCCTTCGACTCACTGTAGAGTATGCGTGTCTCTTTTCCTCTCCTCCCTTTCGTTTTGTCCACCCTCTCTTTCCACCGGTGTGTGAACAGATGCTATCAAGGGGGGGAGGTGTTGTCATCATCATTTTGCATGTGCGAGGAGTTTACGGGAACAAATGGGATAGCAGAGCATGAAGAAAGAACATGATGAGACGGGGTGCGCTATTTTGGAAGAGATTGGCGGAGTTGGGAGAAGACAAAAAAAAAGCTCTTATCGCCTTGTTGCAAGGCCCCGGCCTACACTCTGCTTCTCTGTTCGCAGGTTGCTTAGTACTACCGCCACTTGCCCTTGTTGATCCTTGGGCAGGGACGATAGAATGTTGATTTTTTTTCAAACCACTGATGTGCCTGTTCTCTTCTCATCTTTCTCTCTCTCTCACCTGCTGTTTTCCTGACAATGTGTTCGAGTAAGTGGTGTCAAACACACAAGTGGACGACGTACAGTTCCGTGGAACACTACATAGACTAACAACAACTCGATCTGTTCGATTCACTGGCCTACGGCCGATGAGGAATATGTACTGGAGATGGCAGTACTACACCATCGTCACACTTTTTCCTTCTTAGTAGAATGGTCCTTTCCCACATTCGAGTTGTGCACAACTTGTTTTTGGGCATCATGCAGTTCTTGCCTTTCGAGCCCGACTTTATTGCGTCCACTCGATCAGTTACGACCACGTAAATGTAGATAACCCGACAATCATACACAGTGGCCACGTGACCAGCATGTTCAGAACTCAACCATGTGCCAGTGGACAAAGAGCGCATTATTCTCGATTCATGCAATGTTTGTTGTGTATCATCCAACCCCAACCCTAACCCTGTGTATCTCGCACATCATCACGTTTCCTTCGCCGCGCGCGTACCATCGTACGCCTCTCTGATCGCGATAAACGGTTGCATGTTTCCAATCGAAGCAACACATACCGATGTTTGGGCGGAGACATCTATCTCTCCCTCATGCCCTTGCAAGAGGAGAGATACAGTAGTACATCGCGGTGCAAAATTTAGGAAACGATTCAGTGAGTGGTGGGAGTCTACCTAATGCGAGAAATCCAAGCGGCGTGTCAACCGTCAAGCATGCATGCGTGCGTGCAAAAATACCTCACTGTACGTGTGTCATCCGCACCGCAGCACTCATCCAAAACAACTCCAAACCTTCAAGGGGAAAGAGAAACGCCATCGCTACACGTGAGCCGTAGCTCATGCAAAACTGAGATATACTATCCGAAAAAAAACAAAATAGGGGAATCGATTATCCCCGCCGCTACAAGAGGTTTCATAATCACCTCTGCACATCCAAGACCCTCCGCTCCCTGTGCATCCTCGCACTGCGCCACTTGACGTACAGCATGACGGCGTCCTTCAGCACGACAAACAGGCACCCGCCGACCAAGCTGCGGCCCCATTTCTCCTGCAAAAGTCCACGAGGGGCGAGCCTACCGGCGCTCGTCGTCCAAGAAGTCGGGAGGGTGAGGCGGAGGACCTCGCCGGAGATCTCGGCGAGAGTTGGGAATGCTAGAGCACCCATCACGGTTTCCGCTACTGCTGTTGTTGAGAAGGAGAGGCGGCGTTCGTTCTGCTGGGGTTGTGCGGCGGCGGGTTGAGCTTGGCGGTTGTCGAGAATGTTGGGCGGTGGAGCGGCGGCCGCTGCTGCGCGATCGACTGGAGGCGCGTTGAGGCCGTCTGGTTGTTCATCGGCTTGAGGTACTAGCTCTGGCATTTCGTCTTCGTCGTTTCCGGCATTGGCATTGGCGTTGCCTCCGTCCCAGTCCTCCCAGATGCCACCGTCAATACGCACTTCGAACATGTTGTCTTCATCAGCAGGCGCCTCTGCTTGTCCTGCGCCGTCTCCCGCTTGGTCGCCGGTGTTATCTTGCGCCTCGGAAGCTCGAGGCTGGACTTCACGGATCCATTGCTGCTCTCTTTTCGCCCAGACGCGCTCGTAGTAAGCATTATACGCAGACCGAAGGTACGGCAGGACCGCAAAAGCCATGCTGGCCGAAGGCGGCCACGCGGTGAAGTGGAAAGGCTCGCCCGAGGAGTGTGCTTGTGTGGCGAGGAAGAGCACGGGCAGAGCTGGCAGCACCGAGTCTGCAAGAGCGGTCCGCGAAAGGACCAGTAGCGGTGTTATGAGTGGCACACCGATGTAAAGTCGCCAGTGCCTCAGATGTTGAGAGAACTTGTAGAGTATCCTCGCCAATATCACCCGAGGCGGAAGGTCGAGGTCGATCGGCGGCGCGACCATCTGCCGCATGAGTGGTCTCAGGATCCGGAAGCCATCTTGTGCGCCGAAAATACGATAGACAGTGTGCATACCCAGGGCGAAGTTACCCTTCTCATGGTCAGTACGCAGGTAGAATATAACATCTGTATGGTCGCAAACTCACTTGAACAATCAGGCCCGAAAGAAGCGTCAGAGCTCCCGGCCAAACCATTCTTGAACCCAGTCTTTCCAAGCCTCTTGCTACATCCACAATGTAATTCCTCGGCCGCGCCAATTTGATCTCGCTTTTACATTGCGGACACGTGATTTGCGGTGATGTCAAAGAGCGATTCCTGATGTTCTTCGGCGCTTCCATGTCCGCGATCCAGTCAAGGAGACACTCCTCGTGCGCTACCAGCGCGCATGGACACGGGTCGCGCCATGGTGATGTTTCGGGCGTGTCTTCGTTGGAGTCGGAGAAGCATATCCAGCACTTCTTGACCGGCGAGTCGGGCTCGTCGGCCGATGGTTTGGGCGCAGGCGCAGGTGCAGGCGGTGGTTGCTCTTGTGTTTGTTCACCAGTAGACGTTTGTTCGCCGTGATCGAGTATGACGACTTCGGAGTCTTCAGAGCTGGGTGAGCGCGTCAGAGTGGGTGGTTGCTGTTGTGATTCTGTGTGGTCTTGCGAGGCAGGTGCCGGTGCTGCCTGCTGTTGCGACGGCTGCCGTTGCGGCATTGATGCCATGGCTCCGGGTGATGGCGGAGACAGATGTTTTTGAGGCAAGATCAGTTCGTGTGTATTCGCCTCTGGCTGTCGAGGTCTTTGCGGTCTTTGCGGTCTTTGCTTATTTGTTTGGTAGAACTTGCTCACATGGCGTCGCAAGAAACACGTCGAAAGCCAAACGCCAACATGAGTGAGTGAAAGCCGAGGCGTTTCACTTCACACGTCATAGCAGCCTCCCGGGCGTTTTGATATTTCCATGCAATGCGTATCGTTTATTTCGCAAAAGACTGGATGTAAATGCAAGCAGTAGACACACGTTGATGTACCTGCCATTGTACGCGTGACATTCACCGCATTTCAATTGACCCGGATCACCACCAAGTTACCATCAACACATCAAGTCAGGCGCCGGTTTGAAAGTTCAAAGTGCATTATTGTAGTATTATAATATTTCCTTCAACATGATACGATGATATTGAGACGTAGCCCACGTATTGGTACACCGAACGATGATGCTGACAAGTCTTTTCCTGACAGACCTTTTCAAAACAACCACCGAAGTGACATGAAGCTCCTGCGCAACATGACAATTACGCCTTTCCCACAGATCTGACCCGACCTGGACTGACATGAGCTGATCCGACTGGACCTGACTAGATCTATTTTTCGAAGTACGCCTCCCAAAGGTACAGCACGCCGAAAACCAAGAATGCACCTGCGCCGCCGATCGTAACTGCAGGGGGAGTTGTTAGCGTGTCGCTCGACACTCAGCTGTGTTGGTGATCTGAACTTACCAACTCTCATGCTCACTCTGCCAGCCAAAGCCCTGCCACCAAGGACGGCAAGACCTGTGCAGATTGCATGTCCACTAATAGCTCCGAGTGTGACCCACCAGTAATCCTGGCCCGCAGCCATGGCAATGGTAGCAATCTGGGAGCGATCACCCCACTCGCCAAGGAAAGTCATAATAAAAGTTTGCACCCATGCAGGTGAAAGAAGGAGTGAGAAAAGGTTGGTGAGACCGCCAGATCCTGCACCGTGGGAGCCGCCTTTGCTGGGGCTCGGGGAGCGGGATGCGAGACGGCCAGATTCGAGAGAGTGCGGGTTGGAGTTCTTGCGGTCACGGCGAGCGAGATCGTGTTCTTTCTCTTCCAGCTCCTGTTCGACTTCGCGCATCTCTTCGCCAACGCCGGCGTCGCGGTCCATTTCGAGACCTTCACGCAGCATTTTGGCGCCGAAGAAGAGGAAGAGGATAGCAGCGGCGAGTGTCGTGAGACGTTTGGGCAACAGCGTTGGCGCAATGTGACCGAGAACAGCGGAAAGGACTGTCATGAGGCCGAGGGCAGACAGGGCGGCAGTGAAGACGACGAGACGATCGTGGCGCATGGCCATGAGGGCGGCGACGAGGAAAGTCTTGTCGCCAATCTCGGTGAAGAGGATCATGGTGAAGGAGACGACAAAAGAGTGGAACCATTCGTGCCATGTCTCGTGGTCGTCCGTGGAGCCACCGATGGGAAGAGGCTTGCTGGCGCTTGCTGATGTGGGTTTCTTGGGGTTTGTGCTGCCTTCAGTATAGGGAAGAGTTTCTTGAAGCCAGGGCTCGTTGGATGTCGGAACATCTTTGCTGCCGATGCCGCCAGCAGGATGGGGAATGTTGTGCGGCTTCTCTGGGAGATCTGTAGGCTTCTCAAGGCCAGCGTTGTAGTCGCCATCTGCGTCCTTCTCTTCTTTCAGAGCCTTCTCCGCTTTCTCGCCTTTGCTTTCGATATGTTCATCTTCGCTGTGCGGTAATGGAGGAGCTTCAACAGGGCTTTGCGGTTTGTTCTCAACATTCCCTCCTTTGGCCAGCTTGACCTTGTCCTTTTCGCTGACACCTCCCTCGGTGCCTGTTGTGCCCTTCTTCGGTTTCACTCTGCCCTCGTCGTTCATGACACCATCATTCTTCTCTGGAATATCAGCACCCTCATCTGCGAATTTCTCCAGCAGAGTCGGAAGTGCCTTCTTTGCAGTAGCGGTCGCGGAAACCGTGACTGAGCCGGTCTCCTCGGGAGTAATGTCGACGAACGGCCCTGCGTGCGGCTTTCCATCTAGCCCATCTACAGGCGCATCCTCGGTACCCACGTATCGCCGAGGTGATTGTGTGGCCTTTGCTCCCTCTTGCGCCTCTTGCGGCTTTGCGCGGTTCAGGGCGAGGATATCCTCATTGGTCAGGGTGTCTTTGGCGGCGACGAGGCATGGCGATGCCAGCAGAAGGAGTAGCGGTAGAGGTCGGTGGAAGTGCATTGTGAGAGAATGGCAATTGTGATTGTAATGCCAGCTGCAAGGAGTGTGTAGGCGACAGCTTCCAGCTTGGTTGCTGTGCACGCTGGACTGGTAGGAGAGGGAAGGGCTGTCCAGAAGGCGATTGTGTTTTGAGTAGAAAGCAGTCGATGAAAAAGGGGAGCGCAATCAACGAATAGAGGAAGAATAGGTAAGGTAGATGACAATTGAGATGTTGGAGGACAGGAAGGGAAGGGATGGTCGAAGATGTGCGCCTGAGTCGAGCCCTTGTCCGGGGTGAGAGAGCAGGCCAAGAAAGCCCTCTGGATCTTGAACAGGGGATGTTCTAAAGTAAACTCTGGACAATCTGCCGCCCTCCGCGCGCGCCGTTTGATCAATCCTTAAGTTAATGAAGCCAGAAAGCTAACTAAAAGGTCTTCTAAAAATTGATACAGTATTTCCATAACACGCGACAGACAGATCTGCTTGACTGCTTTGTTAATACAGTCAATTGTTTGCTTGCTTAAGTAATGTACCCGTGATGCTACATGTAGATTTCCTTCCATTCCACATCGTCGGCGTCGTACAATGCGTGTCACTGCCGTCCGTGAATTACCACGGCGTGATTTTCGTCAGAGGCTATCGAGTTGCAGCTCTCATCTTTTTACTTTGCGACCTGTCGTCCTCAAGAGAGGCAGAGGTAATCATGTTGGGTGATTGCGCACGCTCCAACTTGTAAGCCAAGCGCGAGACCCCGCTTCCCAGTACGACGCGCTCTCTCTGCTCGCGTCCTCTCTCTCTCTCTTTCTCTTCCTCCAACCTCACTCATCACCACCACCAACAATCAAATATCAGCGGCACCTCCAGCACCACCATCATTGCCATTGTCAAAACTCTCACTTAGTAGCTTCCTAGCCATGGCCAAGGTATCCGCGTCCACTCCAGGACAGTCGGTTCCTGACCTTGACTCTGCGCCCGCTAAAAGTGCGCGTGCGACGCGTGCCCAGAGCCGTGAACCGCAGCACACTCAGCGTCGTTCCGCTCGTAATGCCGGCAGTGCCAGCGCGGAGCCTGAGACTGATGCCGCCACTGCAAATGCCGTGAATGATGATGCTGTCGGATCTGGTATGTGATATTGTCGCTTCACCCTAACCCTAACCTCAACCCTAACCATTTCCCTAAACACTTCCTTCATCACGGCGATGATCTGAGACTCTTACCATCAATGCCATGAGCGCTGCGCGAAAGCGTAGTGATGGGTCAGTCCAGGAAACCGTCGTCGCCTCCGATTTCGTTCGATGGGTAGAGAAACAGACACTAACACATGCCAGAGCTTCCCGCTGTCCCAGAGGACGAAGATGCCGAAGAGGATGCTGAAGAAGACAACAACAACATTGATTCAAACCTTCTCGAGTCGGAGGGTTTCCAGGAGCCTGGAAATGCCAGCCTTGATCTATCTCCTGGTAGAGCATCCGCTGTGTCGGGCACCACGGCAAAGACAACTTTCTCACAGGAGGAAATCGCGGAACTTGACCCAGACGTCATGCTGGACTCTTTGAAGAACCTTGACGGCGCCAGCGATGGTCTACTAAACGCCATCATGCCGTCTGTGCCAGTCGATACGGACGGACTTTTCGCGACTTGCAACGAAATCGTCACGCCGGGCACCAGGGCTTCAAAGATTTACAAGAAGCGCTTGGATGCGTTCATGATGTACAAATCCGACTTCACGACCCCGCAGGTGAGAGACTTTGTCCGGCCACAGAACGTGTCCCGTGCCTTGTTTGAAGTCACTTCAATCGAGGACATCCCCGAAGGCGCGAGGCGGCCAGACAGTATCATGTACAAGGCCAATCTGGCAAGCATGCTTCACATGATACTGGTAAGCACCCGTGATGTCGAGGTCGCCAACGTCCCTCAGATGTTGGAAAGCGTGGAGCAAGCCTTCCCAACAGTTGTTGCTGGCAGCGAGTACAACCCCTTGGCCGTGGCTCTGTCGATTGGCCTCACCACCCAGCTGGCTGTCAATAAGATACAAGATTCTGTCAAGGACGTCGACTTCAACCCTCACGACATCGTTACGAAAGCCTTTCACTCGGAGGACGGCTATCGCCACTACAACGCACTGCACCTGAACACTGCCCCTGTACAGCAAGAAACGGCCGGTCTGGAACGTGTCAACAGCATTGTCAATGGCATCAAGGCTACCTTCAACGATCTTGGTGAGACGGACCCGATTCTAGCCATAGAGAGGCTCCGTGACACTTATTCATGGTACAACTTCATCGAGAGCGATTTGGTCCCTTACATGATGGAACGCAAGCGCACCCTCGACCACGAAGTGCACATGGCTGGAGGCATCGACAACCTTGATGCTGACATAAAGAAATCTGTGCAAAACAAGGATGACTTCAAGGGACTGGCAGCTACAAGAGCAATGCTTGAACAGGCTCGTGAACAACATGGCACATCAAAGGGGGGTACAGCGGGCGCGGCCTCGTACTTGAGGGGGCTGTCCCAGCCCGCCGCACCGTCACAGCAGGGTGTGGCTCCCACCGCCCAAATGACTGCGCCCGCACCTCCCAACGGTGGTCAACAAGCGGGTACCTATCCTGACTTCAGTCAAGTCGGCGGATCAGTCCAGGACCCGGATCTTTCAGGCAGCAACCTCCACTACCTTTCTGCATACCAGGATATGGACAAACCTCACACAGCGAGCGCAGCGAAAGGCAAGGGCAAAGCACGTGGTAAAGCAAAGGCGTTCAACGAGCGCCAGGCTGGCGCGCAGCGCGTCTCGTGGGACGGCCTGGTATCCTACACATTGCCAGAACACAGCGTGCTCGGCAAACGCAACCGCGATGGCGAAGAAGAGCACTGGGTCCCCACCCAGGATGGTGGCCCGCAAGAAGACGAGGATGATGCCTTCCAGACCCATCACGTCGACGACGCAGCAGCTGACGCGCGCCGCCTCAAGGCACCGAACGCTATGCAAGCTCGCTCTTCTCTTAGCCAGCCAATTCACCTTCGCCCCGACTATGATGATACCCAGCAGCCCGCCCCGAAGCGTAGGAACCCAGGCTCCAGCATCCCCACGATGGCGGAATACCCAGGCTCCAACCAGCCCTCGCCCCAACGACCTCACCCCAACCCGCACATCGCTCCAGCCAGCACGGCCCTTGCTCAAGAGTACCAGCAAGCAGCCTGGGCTGCACGCCAGTACCGCATCCTTAGCCACGCCAAGCCCGCCCGTGAGCGTCGCGCTTGGTCCGACCTGGAGACCGAAGCCCTCATGACCTACATCAACGAGTGGCCCGAAGAGGACAACCTCCACTACGCCGCCATGAAGCGTAAAGACGAGGGCGAGGAGGGCCTCAAGGCGCTCGACGGCCGCACTGCCGAGGACATCAGGTTCAGGGCCAGGAACATGAAGGTCAACTTCTTGTTGTCCAGGCACGACTTGCACCCCAACTGGATGAAGGTCCAGCTCGCCAAGAAGGAGATCGACAAGCTGCACTCCAGGGGTGTCTCGTACATGCATGCTAGCGTCAGGGGCGGGGGGTCGGCTGGCGAGATGGCGCCGCCTCAGCTTGGAGACCAGCAGAATGAGTAGAGTTGACTGTCATCGGGTTGACGTGGCGCGCCAAGTCTTCTTCGCTGGTGAAGCGATGGAGACAGCGGATGGTGGTTGATATAGAGAAGGCTCCAACAACTTCTTCTTTTCGTGTTTCGTTCATGACGTTGGGAATTGGTAATGCTATGAGGCGTTTTATGCTGGGTGTTGTTTGTAGAAAGTTTGGTATCTTGTTCAATATGTCTATCTTGGCGGTTGGTTCACAATGTGACGTACTCTCTTCCTTTACAATGGCAAGCAGTGTAAGCACTTGAATACAGTACATACGTATGTCCACTGGCGTACCAACCTGAACGGAAACAAGAGATCTGAAACCCCAGTCTTCTGGACTTTGCTTTTGAGACATAACTGTGTGACAGACGTCGGGCATGGGACAGTTGCATTTCACGTCATTTCGGTTCATTAAGTAAGGTAACTGACACATCACTATCTACGCTGGCACTTTTGTGTGCCTTGGACAGCGTGTCAGCTGCGGACTCTGGAGACCTTCCACTTCGTTGGTCTACCTTCGGTGCAGGTGATTCATAAGATGGAGCAGTATGAAGCAGAAATGGCGCACATTCGGCCTCCATTTCCGTGCTTTATCACATCAGTTTCTTGCGAGGCCGGTTCTGGCTGTGATAATGATACATGGCATGGCGTGTCGCCAAGGTGAAGCGAAGCGAAGTGAGCGCAAGGTTGGAAAGGGCAAGCCTGCGTGTCGAGAGCATGATGGTCCGATGGAGCGTTTACACCGACTTGCGAGGGCGGCCTCTGCCCTTCTTGGGCGCTGCGTCAGCAGTGTCAGAGGATGGCGAGGCCTGCGGTTCCTTCTTGGGACGACCTCTGCCTTTCTTTGCGGAGGCAGTGGCGGGTTCGGCTTCGTCGGCGTCGGCGTCGACATCAGCGGCTGGCAGAGACTTGCGAGGACGGCCCCTAGCCTTCTTCGCCGGCGTGACAGTAGCTTCAGCTTCAACCTCAGCATCGTCCTCTTCTTCCTTGACCTTCTTCTCATCATCAGCCGGAAGCGACTTGCGAGGACGGCCTCTAGCCTTCTTCGGGGCGACTTCAGCTTCCTTGTCGTCTTCGGTGGCGGCCGGGAGCGACTTGCGAGGACGGCCCCTAGCCTTCTTCGGAGCAACTTCGGCCTCTTCTTCCTCCTCGGCGTCGTCGTCAACAGGAGCGGCCTTCTTCGGGCGGCCTCTGCCTTTCTTTGCGGGAGCTGCCTCTTCATCATCGGCGTCGGT
>Ga0265797_10002243_pt1 | contig 32832 bp, 29 predicted proteins | sample P2T30metagenome_FD_192433 | JGI IMG/M metagenome (GOLD analysis project Ga0265797, IMG submission 192433) | Plant litter microbial communities from East Loma Ridge, Irvine, California - P2 T30 | ecosystem: Environmental > Terrestrial > Plant litter > Unclassified | place: USA: California... | reverse complement strand
CCCTCATTTTGGGAGGACATTGTTACTAAAGATTGTTGTTGTATAAGAGAGAAAAGATGGAAGACGCGTCGTGGACGCGTTTTGCGCGGCTCGCTTGGGTGCGCGGCTCGCTTGTGAAGTACGTTATTGTCTTGGCTTCACTCATGGTCGTTGGGGAATCCCGCAATGTGGGGGCCAGCTGTTCTTAGTGACAACAACAAGAACGAAGTATCATTCACGAGTTGCACGCATACAGTACTCATATAGTCCCGCGTCTGGTCTGCACCTACATTTAGACCAGGTTGCGTTGGGACGGAGCCAGTCACTTGATCCCACCATGGCGGCAGGCTGCGCTCAAAGAGCTCTGAGCTGCTACCCTCTGAGGTAGACATACTAGCCTTATACAATAGCTAACAAGGTCTTCTAGATTCTGCTTCGCTGGCCGATAGTGAAGACGAATTTAAGCGCCTTCCACGTGGTATTTCGACTTCATTGCGTAGCCAACACGCAACCTGAGCTCGGCGTGTCGTGGTTCTCGAACAACGGCCGAAGTACTTGGTGACTCGCAGCATTCTTCCAGCTGGTTAGTTGCGAAGCATCTTAAATCATTCTCCAGCGCGAGGCAACCGGATTCGAGCAAGCGGGGCAAATTCTTCTTCGGATACGTCCTGGCGTTTGGAAATGTCGGGACCGCGATCGGAGCTGTCGTTGGTGGTGCTGTCGTGAGTCAAGGAAGGAGTACTAGATGGGCGTTCTGGATCATGCTCATCTTTTTATGGCGTTATGCTGACGGCTATCGTGTTGCTCCTACCAGGGACAGCCCGAAACACTGTAGGCAATAGCAGTGTTCAAGACCGTTGGTGGAATCAAGTTCTATACAAGATGCTTGCGATGAGGCGACACGATCAGCAAACTGGTTCCAACGCTAATCCCGAGCAACCTCAACCTCAACCACAGCGGAAGCTGGCGTTCTCCAACCCTCTCAAGGCGCTTGTCATCATGCGCTTTCCGGATACGACACTCACCTTGTGGCAGATCGGCGCTTCGTACAGCTCATGGTACACATTGCAGGCACCAATCCCAATCATGTTCGAGGCAACACCATACTCAATCAGCGAAGCCAAGATTGGGCTCTGCTACTTACCAGGTGCCGCTGGCGTGGTGGCCGCCATGTACGCCATAGGAAAGGTGATGAATCACAACTACGAGTGGGCTGAGCGCCGCCGGCTTCCATCCCCCACGAACGCTACCGCCTACCGCAGGCGAGAAGTCCAGCGAAGGCGCGGCCTCGGACCGCCCTCGGAATGATGTGCATGATGTATCCATCTTCCCCATCGAACGGGCCCGCTCACGCTTCTGCATTCTGCTCCTTTTGATCCCCCTCCTCGCTTTCCCTGGCTACGACTGGGTCATCCAATACCATGTCAACATCGCTGTGCGACTGCTACTACAATGCATCATCGGCTTTTCAAACGTCTGGATCAACAACGTCTACTGCACGCTTATTGTAGACGTCTTCCCGAAGCACCCAGCGCGGCCGCCACGACGGGAAGCATTGCAAAGTGTGCTTTTGGCGCTGCTGTCGTGGCAGCATTGGAGCCGCTCACGAAGGCCACAAGCCGTAGCTGGTTCTTCGGTGGGCTTGCTGTATGGGGTGTTCGGTCTCCCCGCGGTTGTGTTGCTGGAGCGCCGCGGCCTGAAGTGGCGGCAGACGAAGAAGAAGCGCGCCGAAGGGAATGATGGTTCATGAACAGAGGGGTAGCTTGGAGAATTTGCTTCAGACCGGTCAGTCTGGTGCACGTAATAATAGTTTCCACCGAAAAGGTTGTATCTGATCAATCTATACTGCTACTCACAATCCTTTCTTGCAAACCAAGGATCCTCATCAAGACAATCGGTAGCGCTCTACTCTGCAAATGATTCAAGAATTGCTCCGCTCGATGTTGTCCTGGGCTTCTCCCAATGACCGTCGGCGGAACCTTGCGTGCTCAGCCAGCTCGCATGTTCCGAGCTGCCGGATCTTATGCCCATCTGCATTGTCATGTTCTTTCCGGTGTTCAATTTGAACTCGAGGCCCCTTCTGACGCTAATGAACTCATCTCGACGGATGTAAATCAGCGTCCCGTCAAGGGGTGTAATGCTTATTTGCAGCCTGGCAATACTGCTCAGCCAATCTGCTGGGAGGAAGAAGTGCCGGTCGTGTGAGTCTGGCTTGAACGCCACCGGGCTGGCGGCGGAGCAGATCCAACCTTTTCGGTCCAGAAAAACGAGTAGCTTCTTCTGGTGTGTGCCCACCAGGACGTGTACCTCCTCCGCGAGCTCGTCGAAGCCTGCATCTGCTTCGGTGATGGTGTGACCTGGAGCAAAGTTTTCCATGGGAAAGAACAGTATCTCTGAGCGAGCGTACGGGCTCGACGATTCCGAGAGCGTGATGGCCAGGTAGGTCGCGTCGAAGCAGGCCTGAATGTCCGCGATGTTGAGTGAAGAGTCCTTGATGCCTGATAGGCGGATTCCAAGGTCTTCGTTTGGCGTCAGCTGCTCCAGCGAGGCCCACCAGTAAAGCTTCGCTATACCAGCGCGGATCAAGATTAATTGGTCCGGATGTCGCGGGTGCGTGCACCATCTGCGCCGGCTTGCGGTGATCGATATTTCGTTCTGGGGCATGCTGACTCTTGTTTGTTCAGAGAACGTGCCATCTGGCTGTTGGCTGTAGAGATAGTCTTCCTGATCGGTTGAGGCTAAGATTCTTAGCCCACGAGGACTGAGCAGGAGTTGTTGCACTGAAGGGCCGACTTTGATGTCCATCATGACGGAGACAACCTCGAACCCGGTCGTGGCACTAGCTCGTAATCTGTGCACCAGCACCCGGCTGGAGATGTCCACGGAGACTAGAACTGATGTAAGTGTGTCCCAGGCGAGGTGGTAGATGCCAAGGTTCTTTACATGTTGTATGAGCACAGAGTGCAAACGACCAGAGGCAGTATGATAGAGGCAGACACTGCCGTCGTCGCGGCCGCCAAAGGTGAACTTTCCAGACTCGACTGTTGCCAAGCATGTGACATCCTGGACGTCGACGGGATCTCTCACCATCGTCTCCAATGCTGCTTCTGTAGCGACCGAGGTTGCATCGCTGTCAGGGTCCTCATCTATGTTCTGTGTCAGGAGGATCGGCGGGTCCCAAACGTAGCAATACCGTTCTTGGACGCCAAAAACATGTCGATCGTCAGCGCTGAAGGCCAGTTGCCGAAAAGTGGTGACGCCTGCCTGAATCCTATGCAGAAGCTTCAATGTGTCAAATTCCCACAAGGATACGTATCCTCCAGACTCTCCGCAAGCCAGGATCGTGCCCACATTGTTCGAGGCCATGATGTGGGCGGTCACACTTGCTGTAATTTTAATCTTCCCCTCATCCAGATTGTACAGAGTCATGCTGCCGTCAATGTAACCCACGACTAAGAGCAGGGATTCTGGTGGTGCTCTGCTGAAATGCATGCAGGTAACAAGAGTCATGCCACCACGTCGCGGCGCGGAAGGTCCTAATGGCCCATCGACCTTGCTCACCACGTCGCGCATAGTCCCGCGGTCGATGTCCCAGATGATAATGTCTTCGCCACGATAGACAATAGCGAGGAGGTTCTCGTCCGCAGCCAGCGCGGTCGCCGCCGGTCGTCGGGAAAGACCAAGGGTGTCTCCGAGCTCATCCTCCAGCCAGCTCAGTGAATCCCACGGTTCGCCGGAGTCGACAGACCATTGTCTGATCTCATTTGATCCGAATGTTGTAAAAAGAATCTCATCGTTGGAGATCAGCTCAAACAAGATGAGGTAAGGGGGTATCTTGACCGACCACTTGTGGGTCCAATCACGAATGTCCCAACAGTTGATCATGCTCAGACCAACAGCTATGATGACATTGGTGGAAGTGCCGAAGAGTATGCCCTTCACAGCCTCGCCGTGCTGGAGAATCTTGACCCTTTGGCATAGCTGCTCCTCGAACAACACTACACGTCCGGTTTGCGTCCCAACGGCGAACAGTCCAGTCCTACATGCAACAGTGCGGGCAGAGTCATCCAGGACGATTGTCGCCGCACAGTCGTCCCAAGTCGCTGAGGCTGCACCGGCGACTTTGATGGCGCGGTTCGAGGACGCAAATTGGAGATGGATGGCGCTGCTTGACGGACAAAAAGGTGCAATGAGATTTGTGATGCAACTTGGGTACGACCTCAGGTGAGTGCCGAACTTGGTCACAAGTCTCAGTAAATCTTTCGCCCAGCTGTCCAAGAATGTGTTGTCGCGCATTATGTTGGCAGGTAAACCTAGCGGGAGTTTCATTTGCATACGACGGGTGGCATACTGGCGCAACGCAAGGCCTGCCTGTACCAGCCGGCCGAGCTTTGATAGACGTGCCAGATGCTCGATCCAGCTCAGCACGTTGGTCATCTTGAAGAACCGGACCAGTTCTGTGGCGAAGTCATTCTCATCAGCGTGCAAGTGGGCGATGTGTTCAAACAGCGATTCAGTGGCGTAGTTTGCGAACGGACTGGGCGTGTCGACGTCTGCGGCGGAAGATCGCCTTCGGAGCTTGACGCCGGCCAGTTCAGGACCCATGAGATACTTCAAGCAGGCCATACCAAGTCGCTTGTGTCCGCGTTTCTTGTCGAGACGACAAATTGTATTGCCTTCGGAGAAAAGGAAGTCGCGTGCTGTGGTATGTACCATGCGAACGTGGTCTGTAGAGTCGATGATGATGAACTGGCTGCAGGTGTTCTCGATGAAGCGCCGTACATCTACACCAAGCTCGTCGCTCATATCAAGCCGTAATGCGTGAAGCAATTCTGAGATGGTCAATGCCCTCGTGGAGCATGCCGTCCACTGCATAATAGCGATGATCATCCCACTCTCACGAGCGTTTGCGAGAACCGAGCCAAGAATGCGCTTGTACAATTCACTCAGGTCCGACGGGACTTCATCCAAAATATCTTGCATGGCTTTACGTTTCAGAACTTGCTTGAGCTCTCGGAACACCAGTCGTGTCCAGAGGAAACAGCCATTGGATTTCTCGAGGACCTGCTTGTAGATGGAGCTTGCATCTTGCATCGCAAATTGCGCTACGTCTTGGTCCAGAAAAAGTTTGATGTCTGAGTTCGTTGTTGTTTCGTCAATCTTGTCTGCATATACCTCATTCCGTGGGCTGATAGGAAAATCGTAGGCATCGGGGGTTGTCCTGGAAGTGACAAAGATACGGAAGTTTCCGGTGCGAGCGGCATGCATGATGAAGTTGACAAGATCGCGTTCGTCCCTGCATTCGTCTAGACCGTCTATCACCCAGTAGCGTCGCTGATCTGGTCGGTGCATGAAAATGCATTCGAGGAATAGCTTGCGCCAGACCTTGCTAGCATCAGCTTCAGCCAGTTCAAGACTCTGTTTACAGATCCTGCTCATGTGCTCGAGGATATCAGGGTTGGAGGAAGCAAATTGCGCAGCGGATGATCGCAAAAACGTGCTGATTGAAGGCTTTGTCTTCTTCTCGTGGCCGAAAAAGAAGGTTGCCGGAGTGTGCTTGCGTGAGCGTAACAACTTGATCAGATAGGCACATAGAACTGATTTGCCAGCGCCCACCTTGGCGGTCATCCAGTATACACGAGAATCGGAGGTTTCGTCGTCGGCCCAACGGTGAAATGCTGTTCGCTGCGTTATCCAATCGCAAGATCCTTCGACTCTGCGCGAATACAACTGGTCGTAGTCATCTTCGGATTGATCACTGACTCCCAATACAACGTTTACATTCTGCTGCTGTTGCGGGGAAGACTGGCGTTTTGAGATGACCATGGTGGCGGTCAGAGACTTCAGAGAAGTCGCGATGGCGTTCCGTACGGCGCGATAGTTGCTGGACTCCGGCGACTCATACTTGCAGACGTTACGGTGATCGGCGTCCAAGTAGGTTGATCTCTCGTTCTTGTACTTTTCTCCCATGACAGCACTCTCTTGCTTCACAACCAGCTCTTTCCTCAAGGAGCCGACATGCATCGGCATGGTTTCGTAGAACGAGTGTAACTGCAGTTTATCCGAGTACCTCTGGAAGGACTCGTTGATGGCTCGAATGGCAGCCGAAGCTGGAATGAGGTCTGTGACAGACGGTCTGGTTCCAGGGCATACTTTGAGAATCCTCGACAAGGTGTGCGCAAGATCAGCACCGCGGTGAGGCGTCGCCAGGAAGAAGATCGAACGTAACGAGCTCCCCACGCGTGAGTATCGCGACGTTTCCCTGGCTAGGACGTAGGCTTCTTTCGCCACAAGGCCGCCCATACTGTGGCATACCAAAATCAACGGCTTCTGTTAGAAGTTAGTAACGACATCAAGCCAATCTTTGGCGACACAGCGTACCTCCGTATCCCTTGCAATCTCGGGCAAGTCGGTGATCCATTGCAATAAATTTACAGCAAAGTCACGTATGCTCAGAACACCCGGTTTGTTCCAGTCGGAGTCGTAACCAAATGTATGAATACGGATGTTGCGAAATTCGGGGTCTCGTGGAAGCCATTTCTCAGGCCAGAAGAGGGTCGGATCCGAGTCCTTGGTCCAAGTCTTGCGCGATCCGCCACCAAGGCCGTGTACGAAGATGATGTCCGCGACTGCGTCGGCGTCTGGCCGGTAAACGGTGGTCAGGCCCAAAGGGCCAATTAGATCCGGGCTCTCCGGCTCGCTTTCTGTTCTTGTAGTCGTTGTTCTTGACCTCCTAAAGGCTTCTGATGTGCGACGTGCTACGGACGAGACGCTGGGGTTCCTGTCCATGGCTTCAAGCTGCTCATGTCGTCTGGCAGTGTCTGGGTGATCGAACCCTAAAACCTCCGAGGATTTTGCAGCACATTGGCTCATAGTTTGATACGCTTCCGATGTGGGACGCAATTTCCACTGGATCAGCGCCAATCTTTCAGTAACGACCAACACGAATGGATGTTCGAGTCCAAGAACACTCTGCAACGTCTCCAACGTCGCAGTGAGAAGGTCTGCCGCTTCAGACATCCTGCCTTGGAGTTCGTACGTAGTGGCGAGATTAGTTGCGCAAGCAAGCGTATCAGGGTGACTGCTTCCGAGACATTTTCGGTAAGTAGAGAGGTTGTCTTCTCTTAGAGCAGTAGCCTCTTCCAATCTCCCTTGGTCTTGGAGCGTCGAAGCAAGGATCTCCATGCTGTGTAGAGTGTCTGGGTGTTCAGGCCCCAACACGGCTCGTCTCCCCTCTATCACGTGCTCTTCGAGTTTTTGAGCCTCGACCAGACATTTATCGCGGCGATAGATATCTGCAAGGACACTCTGACCAGACAGCGAAAGAGGGTGATTTTCTCCGAAAGAAGCCTTCAACTCTTCCAGCGCTTCACTCTGTAAAACTCGCGCATTGTCAAATAGCCCCAATTGCACATAAGTGGACGCGAGATTCGTCTGAACCTCTAAGGTCGAGCTATGAGCATGTCCAAGTAAACGTTTAAAGGCTTCCAAGACCCGGACCTCAATCTCTGCTGCTTCGGCTAGCCTCCCTTGCAAGGTTCTGGTTTCCGCAAGCAGTAAGGCACTCTGGAGCGACTCCAGAGCTTCTGGACCTAACGATTCCGATCGTCCAGTCCAAGATGCCAAAGTCATACGCTCGGCTTCTGATACGGCCCCTCTTCGCAAAGCAAACTTCGCCGTTCGATACGTAATTGAGCCCAGGAGCGAAAGATGCATGTCGTCGTGTTTCATTCTGGTTGCTTCCGTGACGTGCGGGTAGATGAGAGCGTACTCTCTCCAATGCAGGCGTGTGGTATCATGGGGAACGATCGAGTCAAGACACTTCAAGTAGTTGGATTTGCATGACTCCAAGTCTCCTCGGGAATCGATATGATCGAGGATCGTATGTTTTATCAGGCGATGCATACAAAAGGTGCGCTCACCGTCGGGGGTTTTGGGATCGGCCGCCTGGGCAATGAGGGAGAAGCTCATTAGTTCCTTGATCTGGTCTTCAAGGTGTAGGGACTGGTCCGTTCCTGTGATGGCAGATGAAGCAAGGCTCGGATATTGGAGATGGGTGCTATGAGCCACGTCGATGTAGGAAACTTCTCGCTTTGCAACGGCTCTGAAAAGATCCTTGTCATCGCCTGCAGCTTGATGTGGCAATCCGGCGCCCATCCTACCGACCCCTCGGAAACAACGGAGCAGTACCTCAGGTATCGAGTCGCAATGACAGAGACTCATGAATGACAGTAGCTCGATCGATGTATGCGTAAGCCCTGCGAGTGTGGACTCAAACATCGAAGTGATCGAATCGTAGTATGATGTCGAGCGATGTGACGCTCTGGGTATTGACGCGACGCTCTCATTGTACTGCTCAACGATTCCCTTGATCGATATTTGTCGGCGTCGCATATGTTGGCCAATAATCGCGAGTGCCAGAGGTGAGCTTGCTACCGTGGGCCCTAAACCTTTCAGGTAGGAATAGTCATCTGGCTCGAGCTGCTTGCCCATCGTATTCTCAAGTAACGCACGACTTTCTTCCAATTCCATGGGCATCACGTGAAAGTGGTCCTCATGGTCCTTCACCGCCGACCTCGCGGAATCCAAGTCCCGCGTGGTTATCAAAAGGCTGCCATGGTTCCTTGTGGATAACCGATCGAGTAGCAGGGATACGTGAGTCGGCGAGCGAACAGAGTGGAGATCGTCGAGGACAAGGAACCAGCGTCCCTCCACTTCGTTGGTCAACCAGTCCGAGACAAGGGCTGAATCATCAGAGTCTGGGGTTAATGCGTCAGTCACCTTGAGCGCCCGAGCGATCGACCGCATGTCAGCTTCGAATGATTCTGCAGAGCTAACGTTCAGCCACAATACTGAGGTCCTGGACTCGGGCTTCTTGAATTCGTATGCCAACTCTAATGCGATCTGAGTCTTCCTGTGAAACTATTAGTGACGTCCACTTAGGTCATACATTGTGTCTTACCCCATGCCACCGAGACCGAACAAAGCTAAGGTGGCTTTCGGGCGCTGGAGTCTCACGAGCATATCTTCCACAAGAGTTTTACGTCCCACGAACTTGAGATTCTGTTCGTAGGGAACAAGGAACACGCATTGGCGCGATGGTAAGATTTGGCCAGTAGCTGTTAGTCGCATGCCATCGACCAGCTTGACCGAGGCAAATTCTCTAAAGTGAGAAAGTATCATGTCAGTTTCCTGTTCTTTGGGCGTAAAGTCTCTGTACTGAGCTAAGACTTCAGGCATGAAGTCAAAGTCAGAAAGTCTCTCACTCGAGCCAGCAGGGAAACGACTTTCGATGGCTTCATTTTCCGAGGAATCTTCGAATGAAGCCTCCGGCAGATCCTTCATGTCTCTAATCGTTTGTCTCGTGCCAAGACTGAAAGTTGTACTTTTGCCCCATGATTGATCATCTCGGGTGTCGTCGTAAGCGGCATGCTTAGGCCAAGGCAGCAGCCAGAACGCGATATCTCGCAAATGTTCAGCAACGTGCTTCTCGGGATCAACTGTGTCTCGAGCGCAAAACGGACATGCCTCAAATATCTTCAAACTGACCCGCGAGCTGTTCCGGGCGATGAACGGCATTTGACTTTTTGTGAAGCTTCCAGGGTGCTCGGTTTCCATATGCTCGATAAAATCTCTCTCAGAATGGAATTGAACGAACGCCTGGTGCACTTTCGCACGGCACGTCCAGTACGTTGCGTGAGACTCACGCATGTGTGTCAGCCATTGGTCGCTGGTGGCGAAAAGTTCCAGAGGCTCAATGCATTGATCGTAAACACACACATATGGGCAGATATCCGCTTTGACATGGTTTCTGTGATCAGGTCAATTTAGCATAATGCTAGGCAGCTCTTTCAGTGCATGCCGTGGACTTACCCCCAAGTTTTGTCATCTCGAGCGATCTCACTATCGAGCACATGCGAACAATAGCCGCAAGTGAAGGTGGCCCCCGCACTCTCTCTCGGTTTCGGTGGTAGGAGAAACTTCGTTTGTCCGCCAAGTGGGATCGTAGTGGCCGCTGAGATCCTAGATTTCGCAAGTGATTTCCGAAGCCCCCCTGCATTAATTGAGGGTGCATCGCCAAAGGGGTTTGCAGCGTTGAGATCTCCAGCTTGGTGTTTCGTCTGGGCTTTGGAGGATGACGAGGTAGTGGTCACTGGACTCCATGGCTCGGTTTGATACATGTCTCCTAGCATCGTTTCGGTGCTTGCACTGCTTGGTGGAAATGATGCGGCCTCATGGGCCGTCGTATGCGCCTGCTGCTTCTCAAAGAGTTCTTGGACTCTTGCTTTGTATTCAAAGCGTCGTCGGCGCAACATGACAGAGTCCGCCAGTCTTTGTCGGAGCGGCTCCCTCAAGCCTGCGAACTCTCTCTTCAAAAACCAATCGTAGAATTTGCGGAGGTCCACGGAGTTGATGCCTTGGTCTTCCAACCGGTACCCGTCAGCTTTTCTGTTTTGACTCGCCATGCTTGCCGTTTTGACGACGTTGGAGAGCCTTTGCAGCCAATTGATACAACTCCTAATTGACAACAGCGACTCTTGTAGGTCTTGATGCACCGATGTTCGGACAGTCTTTGGCGGTTTCTCCAGGGTCGTGTTCATCGAGCGGCTTTCGCGACGGAAATACTCAGCACGCGGGTCTGGTCTACCAGTATCTTGTTTGATAGCGCTGACCTCAAGATCCATGAGCATTTCTGAACTCGATGTAGTCGAAACGGGGCTGTGAGCTCTTTGCCCATAGCGACTCTGTCGTGCGAGACTGGGTAGATCGCCTTGTGACGGGGACGAGGGCTTAAGCCCTGAGTATGCCGTGTTTGCCGACTGCTTGACTGCACTTTCGTGAACATGAGCAGCCGAGGATGTTACGTCCTTCGAGCCACCAGTCTTCTGAAATGCCACATTGGACGGGGCCAGCTTCTGTTCGCCACGAAACGAGGGCGACCGGAGTAGGTGCAGTAGACGAGCCTTGATAACAGTCAGCTGAAGTAGGAAGGAATCTCTGATGTCGTTCAGTGTCTGAAGTCTTTGGTCCAAAGAGTGGTCCGCTGAAGCGAAGATGCCGGCGTTTGTTGACCACACTATGAACCTATAGTACTCTTCGACAAGGTCTCGTTTGAAGAGGCACTTGAGCGGTGGCTCAAGCTTTGGCCCCGTATTTGCACCCAAGACACTGGAGGCTTGAGGGGTTCCTCGTTCATCCCCACATTGAATGCATTTTGTGGCCAACAGCTTTTCGAACGTTTTCTCACAGATGCTGGCGTGATGGCTGATGCTCACTTCTTCGTCAGATGTCTTGATGATATCGATGACACGATTTCCGACAAAGGTCGAACCCGTTGAAGAGAGAGGATCCATGGAGCTGGTGGTTTCGAAGACCTGAGCAGACACAGAAGCATGCACTACATATGACAGCGACCATGAAACCCCACCACGTGCCCGCCAGCCACCCCCGCCGCCCACTCCGCTCCGGCGCGCAAGAAGGGCACCTAACCCCTGTCTTTTGGGTCTCGTCAAGTCGGCCACTAGTGTACATATATGTATCATGCAAGCCACGGCGGCTGAGGCCAAAGAGGGTGTGCACAGTGCCCCGGAGTCCCATACATTACTTCTCTACAGTCCCCTTAGCCCTTTGCATCCTATCAGATTCACATGCAAATTCACTTGGGCAGCCGTCTCCTTTGGGCTCATGTATGCTATTGGGGCGATTCCTTCGAGGCGAACTTACAAGTGAGCTTCATTCTTGTTAGACACCGCGATGTGCTGTCGTTTCGCACCATGGGCGTCTTCCAGTCGATTCCAACGGCACATTGGGGCCTCCAAGATGGGTCCGCGATTCCAAGAACATCCAATTTGCCATGGAGTGAGATGCTTCCCCTTCCTCTTCTACTCGACACGATCCCGTTGATGCAGCGAGCAGCCAAAGCTTTACGCCCGAAGCATTCTTTAGATGAACAGACGCTTCACGACCTGCTTATGCTCGAGTTCCTGGCAGAGTTCGACGCTATGGCAACCGTCTTGATGGGGCTTCTTTTGACTGTAGAGAAAAAGAATGAAGCAGGTTTGTTCGCTGCCCAGATCGATAAGCTCGTCTGCCTGCTCAACGAGCTACTGCATAAAGATCTGGAGGGCAGAACAGAAATTGAGGTCAGTCTTGATCCGATTCTTGGCGATGCGCATACACTGACAGAGCAGCAGATCAGAGCGCCTGTCAACAGTTTACGATTACAAGTGCTGAGAGCAATTGCTTCCACGAACGATGCTAGACGAAGCGAAAGCATCGCAATCAGCAAAATCTTCGCTGAACGGCCACTAGGATATCAAGTGAAGGACGTTTCGATCATTGCAATCGATCAAATCATTGAAGATCTTGAGCACGGATTGGGCGATTTTCGTGTCGCCATATCAGAACCTAGCGACATCGCCGTACCTTCGACTTTGGTAGTTGAGCTTAGTACTCTTGCGGAGCGCATGTTCGTCGCGATCCATTGCCCTACATGTGATGCGGCCAGAAGTCACGTCGCGCAACTCAGGCTTGGCTCCTACAGTCAAGATTGGAAGTGCCTTGATTCCAAGCATTTGTGCGTCCTGCTGTCAAGCTCCGCTCCACTGCAGAATGCGTTCGAAATCGCCATCCACAGTGACAAACATCGGTATGTTTGAACCCAGGGCTCTGGTGATGCTCTGGCTAACACTGAGAAGGACCCCACGAGTGAGATTTGCTTTGACAGGATGGGAAAAACGGCACCCAGAATCCCATACCTGCCTATGTGAGACGCTCTCTTCTTGCAAGGGCTTGCGCGATACGAAACGGCTGAATCTAAGATTCGGTCAGGCGGGCGAACAGATCGAAGGACACAAGCCATGGCCAAGAGTATTCGAGCCCAAAACAGTTGCAACGCAAGTCAGTCTGAAGGCTTTGCTGGAAACCGCAGTCCAAGACTGGAACCCCCAAACTCGACTTTCTTTAAGCCTCATACTCGCTTACTCATTGTTCTACCTCTACAGTGGATCATGGGTAAAAGGGCGATGGAGCCGTCACAACATTGTTTTCTTCAGCTATGAAGGTAAAATTCCTTTGAGGCCATTTCTCAGCTCTGATCTCGAAGGTGAAAACGGCCCTCTGGATCGCGGACTCCACTATAGCCAGCCCGAGATCCTGGAACTTGGGGTGATTCTGCTTGAGATTGCCACCAAGAAGAGCCTGGATTTTTGTTCTGCTGGCGGGAAAGGCTTCGAATCATCTGACGACCTTTGGGGCGTGGCTTCAAAGGAGTTCGGGACGCAGGAGCAAGACATCGAGTATTCCGGGCTCCGACATGCTATCCAAAATTGTCTGAATGACCTTCCCGACATTGAGGAAGATCTTGAGGAAGACCGCCACCATGCGATCCGTACCTGGTTGTTTAAGAAAGTGCTTACGCCCATCGAAGATGATCTGCGACGTAATTTCGGAAAGTTTGTAGTAGTTGATAATTTGGACGAACATGCAGCAAACACATTCAACCTTGCTGCGACAAAACCCAATCAGCCGCTAGAACATCGCTGTCCTGTGGAAAAACCGGCAAGTATTTCTGGTGGAACCATGCTGAAGAGGTGAGTGTTGACAGCTTCGCGAGCCGCCGAGCTGGGGCTGAACAACCCACATCTAGGACGCCTAATCCATGCGGCCAATGGTTTACGAAGTTCGGTGCCGTTGTGGACGTAATGAGAGCGGGAGGGCAGCCGGATCGCACAAGTGGATCTTACCGCAAGGTTAAGGTTGCTATCCTTGACACTGGTCTAGAACCTGATCACCGCATGGCAAAAACAGTCTTTTACAAAGATTTCGTCACTGACGCAGAAGAAGGAATGCTTGACAAGACTGGCCATGGCACGCTCTCGTTAGATCTCATTCTTGAGGCGTTTCCACATGACGAAGCCGAATTTTACGTGGCAAGAGTGATGGCCACCGACCACACAAACCAAAGTAAACCCGACGATCCTCTTAGGATGGCCGAGGTAATCCACCCTACTAAATCTCATTAGACTCAAAGATCGCTAACTTTCTAAGGCAATTCGCTGGGCGATTAAGGAAGGTGTCGATATCATCAGCATATCGGCTGGTTTTACGAAGGACAATCCTCACCTCCGCGCAGCAATCGAAGATGCAAGTACGAGAAAGATCCTTATATTTGCAGCTGCATCCAATTGGGCCAACGTGTGCCCAGTTGCATTCCCAGCGGCGTATACGGATTACGTGTTCTGCATTTTCTCTTGCAGCAGTGTCTTGGAAGCCAGCAATCGGGACATGAACCCACCTCGAAGGGAACATGCGTACAACTTCGCCATGCTCGGCGAGAATGTACAAATCGGGGAACGAAAGGATCTCAAAGGAACATCTATCGCTACAGCACTCACAGCAGGTCTGGCAGCACGGATACTCGACTTCGCTAGGCATACGGATAATCACACAGAAGACTGCTTCACCACTGCGGAGAACAGTCCTACGGGCGAACATGGTCCTGAATGTGTTGCAGAACAACTGCGCACGCGGTCGGGAATGACTGCAGTGCTTGATAGGATCTCCAGGCGTCACGAGGGGTGTCATTGCATAGGGCCGTGGTATCTCTGGGAGCACCCAGAGAAGCCTGGGAAGCATGAGTGTAGTAGATATCGCATCAGACAGGTGCTCTTGAAAGCTCTGGCGGCACGGAAATGATAACATAAAGCACCAATGAACCAAAACTAAATGCTGATGGCATAGTATCCTCAGATCACGAATGCAAGGTCCAAGTCTTCATCCTCTACAACGGTAAAAGCTTCCATGCTTTCCTCGCTCAGTGTCCTCGAAATGTCAACCTCTTCTTCTCCTGCGCCAAAAGTGGCACGCTTCGTGTATGGGCCTAGCGACCAATCTGCGTTAAGCAAGCTTTTGTGAATTTTTGCAAGACGAACAGCCCAAACGAAGTCTCCAGTGTGGGTGCCGGCGATCGTTCTTGAATTCTCATTGACGTAAGCGTTGTCAACATTGAGCCCTACCGTAGTGGGGACGTCGCTAGATAGGTAGATCAGCTTTGCAGGTACAAAGGAGCGCTGCCAGTCAAGACTCACGCCTCAACGCCCAATCCAAGCTCTCTGCCATGCGACTCCGAAGACGAAGCTATACCCTTACGAGCCACGCAAAGGCCGGTGATCATGAACAAAGACCACCTTCGCCTCCCTTGCAGATGTGTTGCGATCGGCTTTACCTCGAGGCAGTCTGTCACGTAAGACTGTGTCGGCTGGACGATGTACATGTCCAGCTTTTCGTAGCTTTCATGATTACAAACAGAGTTCGAGAATGCGAGCTTGATACTTCCTCCTAGCGTTACCCCTGCGGCTGTTGCAACAGGAGCTGATGCGCCTTGATCAAGACGCTTGATCTTCGATATTGTGTCGTCCCACTCGAAATCGACCCTTGTGGTTTTGAAAACGCTCATCCGACCCGGAAAAGGCGCGATGGTGTCCGCGTTCAGGGCAAAGTCGATGGTTCTCAGATCTTCGACCACATGACCCAGACAGATAGGCGCTTCAGCTCCGGTGCAACCTTGCAAGATGGCAGTTTCTGGAGGAGGCGGGTAATGAGTTTGTCGCAATTTGAACCAGACCTTATCCATTGTGATCTAGGCTTAGTGCTTGTCGGATCTGGTGAATTTGGTGAGCCGGGTCAGATCTTGTAATGGAGACCGTCGATCAGGCTAGAAGGTCACACGCGATAATACATACGATCGTTGTACTCATGCCAACGGAACCCCACGCTTGGCAATCCGCTTGTTTGATGCAAGTCTGATTTCAGCTCATGCAAGCTACAACCGAGCTTCGAATTACATTCATGTACGTGTTGCTGGAATTCCGGGAGAGTAGTGTACGGCTTCTAGGGTCCTGATACCGTGGCCGGCTCCACGTCTTGATGATGCGCAGTTTGTTCCTCGTCCTGCTGATCATGATGCTTTTCTGTCATTATTGGATATCTGGAAACGTTGTAAGCGTCTAGTTTCCAGAAAATCGAGCTGGCATTGCCACAAGACATAATCATCGCAGCTATCCTGCAGGCTACGTCACGCTGGCGACCCTGCTGTGCTGTGTTGAGAGCCTCGAAGGCGGAGTAATACTATGGTGCATGTGTACGGCACGAGGTACCTACGTAGCTAGCAGTGCAAGATATGCTTCGACCCAGACTCCAGAGTCGTGTCCACGATGGACGAAGACTCGCATACACCGCTTTACAGCCTCTTACGTACCAAGATAACGTGTAGTGTGCTACGTCGAGTCCTTGCTGTATGCTCTTGAACGGTTTCGCGTGGAGCAATATGTGGCACCGTGAATGATTCACCCGAAGGTAAACAAATCGGCGGCTTCATCGCTACAGGGGCGTGTATTCAAGATTCAAATTGCGAGACTCAGAGTATCATAATGATCACGACCGAGTCAAGATCGGATGCGCCGGTAACATCATTATCGCCAAAAGCAAAGTGTCGTCTTAAAACCAAGCTCAAGGTTTGAGCGCAAACTCAAATTCGAGACTTCTACCGGACACGCAACAGGCATGCTCAGCTAGTGTTTGACAAATATATTACTCTAATACATCCATACCTACCTACATATAGTGCAACAACCTATCCAGTAATTGGAGCACCTTATCATTGTTATATCGAAATGAACCAACTATTAGTAATCAGTGCAATACAATATCATTATTAAACACATTGCAATTATGAGATTATTGTGCCCAAACCTGTGCGAGACGATCACTAGGAAAAGATGAATTGCCCATAACAATAAAACGATTTCTTCACTTTGCTACTGCAAGGAGACGAAGAACAGGGCCGCCCTCCACAACAAGCCCTCCTCCCACTGTTGCCGGACGTCTCAGCCCCAACGTCTTCTTTCAGTCTCGTTCTTCCTCTTTGCTGGTGGTCCCCACCCTTGTCCTGGTTGCGCTTCCTCAGAGCTCGTCACGCTTTGGCCGTCTGAACGCGAGGTCTGCGGGCTCAATGTTGGCTCTTCGCTCTGGCGGTTCTGTATCGATGACTCATACAGATTGTCACTGGGAGTCCTTTGCATTGCTCGATCGGGTCGATAACCTCCCAGACTACCATCAGGGCGATGCTGTCCGTGGATAGTCCTGAACCCGGTCTCTGCTCCTGGACTTTTGGCCTGTGGAGTTGGACTACTGGTTTGGCTTCGAGGGAATCTAGCCGCGGCACCTACCGCAGGCCCGGAATCTCTGTCGTTCTGCGCTCTACCGGCGGGCAAGCGAGGGTGGTCTTTTCCGGCATTCGGATTCAAGTCGTTGCGTGACGGTGGGGAGTTGGGCTGATGGACGTGCCTTTCGGCGGTTGCTTGGACAGACAACAGCACTTCTGCGCGTAGTTTGTTCTCCAAGACTTTGACATCATCTTTCAAGGCGTCTTGTTTGTGTCGCTCGCTGATTACCGCTGCTACCGCTGCTTGCTCCTCTGCCTGGACCGCCGCTACTTCATTCTTTAACGCCTGGATGGTGTTCTGCAACTGACTGACCTCGTGCTGCAAAGCCAGGCTCTTTTGCTTCTCGGCTACTATGGAATCTTGAGCATGTTTGATGTCGTCTTGCAAGGTCGTCAATTCCTGTTTTCGCCTCAGAGAAGCGTTGGTGTTTCTCTCGTCGTTCAAGAGTGTCTGTATCCTGTCGACAGCCTCATTGGCAAGGCCAGTCTGTCCTCTGGCGGCATCGAGTTGTTTGAGCAGCTCGGCACGCTCGGTTTGCATCGCCCTCACCTGCTGGCCGGTGGATTCGTAGGCCTCGCCGTGGAAGGAACTTGCTGACATAAGCCTCTTTTTCTCGTGCTGGTAGAAATTAATGTCTTTGTTGGCACTCTCGAGTTGCTCTTGCGACTCAATGAGATCGGCTTTGAGCTCGCCGATGGTTTGTTCGCGTGATCGCAGCTGCGCAAGCGCTTCTTTGAGTCGCTCTTTGGAAGGATCGATTTTGACTGCGAAGATTAGATATCGGCACACATACGTCGTCAGGTTTGGACTTACCCTGCTCCCGGTAACTCTCAATCTTGCCACCCATTCTGTCTGCAAGAATTGTTGCGCACTCCGGATGGAGACCATCAGCCGCGGCCGCAATGGCGAGCCCCCGATGAGGACTCCGGTAAGTCACGTCGGCACCCTCGTTGCAAAGTAGGACTACGCAGTCTTTGTCGCCTTTCCAAGAAGCCATGATGAGCGCAGTATCCCCCATAGCGTTCTGGGTATCTAGATCCGCGCCACGCTTTACCAAGAGCTCGACGGAGTCGATAGACATGTATGTAGCTGCGTTGATGAGTGGAGTGGACTTGTCTTCACCACCAAAGACATTGACCTCAATGCCCGGGGCGTCCAAAAGCAGCTTGAGGATCTCCGGCTGTGATTTCTGTGTAGCTGCCGTGATTGGGTTGGTGAAGGCACCGCCGCCGAGATTCGGGTCAGCATCGTGCTTGAGGAGAGCGCCGACAACACCAATGCGTTTGTTTTCGCACGCAGCCTGCAAGGCGGTGGCGCTGAAGAAGCCCAGCTCCTCACTGTCTGCCACAACCTTGTTCACGGCAGCACCATGTTTAAGCAAGATGTCGACTGCTTCTGTGTGGCCATCTCGAGCTGCGAGCTGCAACGCGTATACGCGTTCGCCGTCGACTTCAGCACCTTTCCGGATCAAAGCCTTAATGATCAAAATATTCCCGGAGCTTGCAGCGGCGTTGAGAGGATTCCAGAAATCGGACGATGAGGCTACGCTGGCGTAGTGTGCTATGAACTGTGGTCGTTCGGCAGAGGTATTTGGTTCGGCGCCACAACGCTCAAGTAGCCATTCAACTGTTGCGTGCTTGTTCAAGACAGTGGCTTGATACAACGAGAAGTTCAAGATGTCCTGCGCAATGGAATGATGGGTAAATGACCATATCTTCTCAAGGATAGCCAAGCGCTCTTCTCGATTCGTGGCGGCGAAGTAGAACGTGTCGTCGAGCTGAACATCTCTTCGATTGCCGACGGCGGTATCTTTGATGGCGTAGTCAAGCAACTCGTTGACGGATGCCCAGTTTTTCTCAATTGCGGCAGAAAGTACAGCGGTCTGCACAGTGTTGTTGGTGTAGACGTGGTCGAATTCGAGGAGGGTGCACACGCTTTGCAGCCGACCGCTGTATGATGCAGCGATCAAAGCCTGGTCTAGTAGTTTGACGTTCTGCAGCCACATTGCTCGTCCGGATGTGAGGATGTCTTTGAACAGGCTTGGTTCCGAGATGCCAGCTGCGAGCGAGAGTGGCGGGTCGTACGTGATATAGTCAACATCGAAGTGTACTGCTCCAGACATGATGAGTTGCACTGCATCCACAGTACCAGAGCGTATTGCGGCATTGATGACAGGGCCGATGGTTTTGCTGAGTGCGTTCACGTTGGCTTCCTTTTCTATCAGCAACGTCATGACAGCACAATTACCGCGAAGTGCAGCAAGATGTAAAGGTGTGCCAGCCTCGCCTTCGCCGGTTTCGATGTCAGCACCCGCACGGATCAGTGTGTCTACAGCGTCACAATGGTTGTTGAAAGCGGCGACATGAAGCTGGATTGATAAATTAGCCGGCATGCGATGGAAATAAATGCGAAGCTACTTACTGCGGTCATACCGTCCGTGTTTGCCCAAGACGATGACGCCTTCCCGTTTTTGTCGATCAGTATGGACACCAAGTCGTTGGCGCCTATACCCGCGGCTACATGTAGCGTTGACATGCCACGAGTGTTGAGTTCCTTGAAGTTCGTTGACAGTACTCGAAAATCCTCTAGCCATCTGTCCCTTATGGCAGAACTGCCTCCCCAGAACTCAGGATCATCCTCGAAAAGTTCCTGCACGGCATCCGGGAATCCTTCGCTGAGGTGCTGGAAGAGATATTTGACAGGGTAGGAGCCTTTGAGCGTGGTAATTGCAGAGATGGGCGAGTCCACCATCTGAGACACATCGTCGTCTTGAGACAACACGATAATTTCGCCATCGTCGACCAGAGATGCAGTGATTGGAATAGGTGATAGCGGGCTGCGTACTCTCTCGTCGATGGACTGTTCAAACATGTAGTCATTTTCTTTGCACACATCATATGACGCTTTGATGCATCGGAAGCATCGGAGAGCCATCAAGCCGTGATACCTTTTCCTTGCGACACTGTATGAGTCAGGGTGCCCAAAGAACATGTACTCAAGCCTTTGTTTGAACTCAGGCTTCGCGAAGGTGACTTTGTTGTCGGATCCCACCTGCACGACAGGCGAACAATTTTGAACCAGAGCGGACAGACGTTGCAGATTGTCGATTTGCGTGAGGACAGCCAATTCAGCCAACGTCGGTGGCTCGTACGCGACGGTCAAAGTTTGGATCAACTCTTCCGTCTCCAGCATCGCGTCTGCGTCCTGTTTCAAGATCTGTCCGGAGTCAGTACTCGCTTGTCTTGTCGAACAACCAGCAACATACCGTGTCCCAAGCATGATCGACAAGGTTGGGCGTACTGTAGCTTCCTGCTTCTCTGAGCCACTTTCTGATGGACAAGTTGCTTTCCTCGATGGGTTTTGCCTTCAGCAGTATGCAGAGGATGTCGATCCATTTCTCGTCTTCAGATTGGCTTTCGACAAAGTTGCGGATGTAGTAGGCAAGATCTGGGCTGTACTTTTTGGTCAAACGTAACTGCACAACTGCATCTCTGGCATGATTTTGTCGTGCGGCTTTGACTTTGCCTCCGTACTCCTGGTTGTCGTCTAAGTCGATGACAGAGATACATTCCGCGGTAAGATACTCGTGAATGTGCTTGTCGCCTCGGCTTGTCACTAGCCACCTCGCGGTACGCACGGCCTGTGGCATGGTTTCGAAGGCAGATGCCCTCAGCTTGGCAAGCAAAGCGACCGTAGAAGCATTGGAGTCCAGGTAGTGGACATTGCTGAGTACAACGTGAATGCTGTTCACTACTGGGTCATCGATCATGTCTTGCAGACACTTCCAAAGGTTGTCCACCGTGGCCGTCGCTTTAGCACCGGAACCATTGACCGGGTCATCAGCCCGTCTTGTGTCAAGGTGTGCCGGACCGCGATATCGTGGATTGGGCACGAACCATCTTGCATGCTGGGCCAGAGATTCATCTTGGTTGATCAATTGTGTGATCAGGCTCTTCAAAACATCTTCAGCAGTACAGTATCCTGGCAATCGCTCGCAAAGGAAGTATGCCAAGAAGCTCTCGCTGTGATGTCCTGTATTCTCCATTGCATTCTGGTCGGAGTGGGAGTTGGTAAGCTGCTGGATGGCCGCAAGTGAGGCATTGGTCTTGCCGAGTCCAGCACCGCCTTTCAACCACAGATAAGAGTCCTGTGAATCTGCTCGGCCACCAGGAGACAGCCACTGTTGATAAAGCGGCTCCGAGTTGAGCCAGGTATTGATGCGTCGCTGTGCGACCTTTGTGCGGAACGTGGATCGCATGTCGACGCCTTCAAGTGATTGCCGAACTTGGTTGACAAACTTTTGCGGCAGTAGACGCTCTCCTGAGACAAGTGCGCGTTTCCTCGCATTGATCTTGGCCATTTGGACCATTTTAGAGAGTGCGACCTTGACGGGCCCGAATTCTGTCGATGTGATACTCTCGAATTTGATGAGGTCGCTATGACCAGCGGTCAAACCAACACAGTGTGCCCCTTGCAGCTCGGCAGATTCTTTTTCGACGAAATGCTGTGCGATATGTTAGCGCCGCGCGCAATTGTGAACCCTGAACACCACTGACCGTTCCACTTCCGAAGGCAGAGAACCCTGTCTCCATGAATTTGCGCGCTCCTGCTTTGAAGAACTCTTGTTGTAAAAGGCCAGGGACTTTTGAAGATACTCGCTCGGAATACGAAGCAGCAGTTGGGTTTTGTTCCCAGGCGCAGAAGAGGTCGACTGGGGGCACAAGCTTGCTGCATATTTCCATGAAGTCGGTCGTAACCTCGTCGAGTGTATCGTTCTTTTCTGTGCGCATGAATGATAGCAGCGATTCGTAAGCATCATTGCCGAACACCGAGCTGTAAAGCAGAGCGACTTTTGCCATGTCGGATCCCCGAAAGGGGACACCGAAGAACGCACAGCCGATGGTGTAATTGACGATTGGCTCGAACTCCCTTTTCGCTTTGGCAATGCAAAGTGTCTGGTACTGTTATTATCACTTCGACTACACGTGTGTTGCTGGCTGACAAACCTTTGCTGCGACAATACCACCCATACTATGACCAATTATGATCAAGGGCCGAACAATCTCGTTTCCGCCCTGTGATGGGAAAATGTGAGCGAGTGGTTATTTCGATCAAGATGCAACATTGGCAGCTGACCTTTCTCTTTTCTCGCAAATCATCCAGGAGCCACGTGCATATGCTCTTCATCGTAGCGCGCACTTTGCGTTTTCCTTGCCAGGCGGAGGCATAATCATACAGCATGATGCGAGACTTTGGAAACAGGGACGCGAGTCCATCTGAGTCGCGAAGCCAATTGAATTTGCGTTTGGAGGTCTGTGTTGGTCCAGATGGCGCTGTTGAGCCGTTTCGACCATCGTGCTCGCCAGCATCTTCGACATCCGGGGTCCACGTCCAGCACTCTTCTGGATTGGTACCTAGACCTGGAATGGCAAGGATGCTGTTATTTTGTTAGCTCTGCGCGCTATCGAACAAGACTCGACTGACTTACTCGACATCAGCATACTGATGGTCATGGAGGGTCTTGAGCCCCTGACCCAAGGTTCTGTAGACCGAAGTTTGCTTTGAGATCTTCTCTTCAAATTCTGTAGACATGATCGAGTTGATTGATTTGTCTGCATAGCCAATACTGATCGGGTTTTAACGCAAAGAGAAGCTGTCGTGGCCCAAGGTTGCGGTCCAGAGACTCGACCAACCTCCGTCCTGCCTCGGAGACCAGTTGGACCACCCCCGAGCCCAGATGACAGCCTGCATTGCCAGGCTGCATAAGCTGAACGAGCTGAACACTCCATGTAGCTGGCATCCTCAGATCTGTCAGCGTTGGCGCATCTCCTGTGCATCATAGTGGTATCCCAGAACGGAGTTGTGTGTTCAAACCCTATGAGTGGGGGCACGCTCTTGTCTGTGCTGGAGACATGTGATTGCCTGCACCACAAGCGGAACGTCTACATTACCCAAGCCAAAGCACCCGATGTTGGTGGCGTGTCGCTTTCATTGGAGTTGCCTCGCCCACGAGCGAGGCTGAGATTCATCCCAGCCTTGCGATGCTGCTTTAGTGCGACCGGCACATTGGGCAATCGGTGTGACCAGAACGGCCGCTCCGCGCGCTTCGCAGCCGCGATACTGCATTGCTTCTTCTCACTGGATATGTGAATCTGACGGCTTCGGTAACACGGTAGGGTTCGTTCGCGGTCCTGTATGCAGACAAGCGCAGAGCTGCATGTATTTCGGGTGAGCGAGCTATGCACGCCACATTGCCTTTACGCGAAGTACCGAGCCGTGGGGACGATAGATGCGTCGTACGCGTACGAGCCCTTGCGATACATGTATCATTAAGGAAATTCAGCAGATGCCGTCTCGATAATCTCAAGTTATTCCATTGAGCTTGCGGCCATGGCAAACCGGAACGGCACGCCGCCGATGGATGACGGGGATCTGCCCGCCGTCTTCCGCTCCACTCTGGACAAGCACACTCTAACCTGGCCATCCTCGGACTATCAACAATTCCTGCACGACGACCTGTCGGTCAAACGCATTGAACATGTGCAATCTCATCTCTGGCTCGTTGGCAGACCGTACCCTGCCCGCGCCTTGAACATTCAGAGAGTTTTGGGGCGTGAGATCATCCCAACCACCGATGCCTCACTGCACTTGGTCTGGACGTCTAAGAAGATATTCGTCAAGGCCTTGCCTCGTTATATGACTTCGTCTTCCTTCTACGACGCCAATCTCGCTCCGCCGCGTCCGTACGGCCCCGCACTCGGCTTGCTGTTCACGTACATGACACTTGTACCCACCGAGCTCGACTTTGCGATCGCGAGCGAATTGCATTTGTTCCACAAAGACTACGAATGGGAGAGCTGGAGACACCTGGCACGCCGAATCTTGGAACACTACCCCGAGAATGCAGTCTACGATCACCTCCCGAATCGCTATGTCCATGGAGAGCTGCGTCTCAGTCGCCTAGACAAGATTTACCGTTACCGCTACGCCAATTTGCTACACGGATTCTCGCCATTGTTGGGCAACACACGCTACGTCGAATTCTTCGCAGACCATCTCAAATTCATCACTGCTACTACCATCTACACCGCGTTGGTCCTCACTGCTATGCAGGTGGGATTGGCGACCGAGCCTCTGTCTTCCAATGAGTCCTTTCGAAAGGCGAGCTACGGCTTCACAGTGTTTGCAATCATCTCACCCATCCTTGCTGTAGGGTTCGTTGTGTTGATTGCTATTTTCATGGTACTGGCGAATTGGGTGAGCACAATGGCGACTCAGCGTCGAAGGAATGACGAACTTCATCCAGAGAGAGCCTCGAAGTCCCGGCGAAGCAAGCATGTGGTTGATAGTTCCATACCTTGAGTACTGCCAAGCCGAGTTGAAGCTCAACGATCTACATATCTCTTGATCAAGTAGGACAATTGAATTCTGCCAGCATGTACAAATGAAAGCCCCATTTCTGTGGACCAGCCCCGACCATTTTCTCCGTCGAAACCGCCGCCTCCGATCATTCACGCATCCACTCGCTTCGCTGCGATGAGTACCACAGGGCTGGGCAACGGCTCCGCAGCCTCGTCGAGCCTCTTCACCAAAGCCGGCGTGACAGTCATAGTTCCCTGTCTGCTCGACCAGTCAAAATCGAACGCGGATGGCTGGGCGAAGAGCATCAATCCAGCATCACTGGCTAATTGGAGGATTCTGCGCAGGCTTTCGTTGCGGTTGGTAATGCTTCTGCCGGGTATGTCCCACGGTGCGAATGCGTCGGTCAACGCTCGAACCCCTAGGTCGATCTTGACATCGAGGTGCTTCTTGAAAGCCTCGTCGGCTCTGGGATCCAGATGCAAATAGGCGGTCAGCACACGCCACTGCGAGAATGCTTGCGGGAAGCCTGGATCTGTCAGATTACGTTGGGGGAATCTTTGGAGGGGCTCGACTGACCTTTCTTGGGTTCTTCGATTTGGCGACCATTCCCTTCCCCGATCTCCATGTGCCAATTGTTCCGCTCTGGAATTTTGGTGTATTCGGAGGGCAGGAACGATTCTCCCGCATCCGAACGCAAAGAGATCCGATGAATGATCCACCTGATCAGGATGCCCTCTAGTATCGGCAGGCTACCAGATGCCTTCGACAGCTTCTTCGAAAGTCCGTCAGGTGAAATGCGCTCGAGAGCTGAGGCTGCTGAGCCCGAGAGCTTGCGCGGTTTGGAGTTGTAGAAGCCTTCCACGTGCATCTGGATCTGATCGAAAATGGTCTTGACAGCTTTGGTGATCGTCCCATCGTCTTTCTCCTGAGGGAGATGCTTCTGCCAGCCAGTCACGGTGGTGGCCGTTGCGAAAGCTTGCATCTCTTTGCCCGACGGGTAACCTCTTGTGTCAGCATCTCCATCGCTTGACCTCGATCGATGCAGGTGCTTTTCAGAACTGTGAGATTTCCGGCGCTTTAAGCACGCAAGAGCTATCAAAGCAATTGCAATGCCGACGAGAAGACCACCGATTGAACCCCCGACAGCTGTTCTAATCGTGAGTGCAGAGGAAGTTGGTGCGATCATTGCTGATACCGCATCTGCAGCACTGGCTGCAATTTTTGGGTATTCAATTTGCGTTTTATCGGGCTCATAAGGCACGAAGTAAGTCTCCGTCGCAAAGCTCGCACTCATCCATGGCGTTGGTATACCATCATCGACCCCATGGAACCACAGAAGCGGATCTTGGGTTCTGTTGCCGCGAATGGTCGTATTGTAAGCATGGGTGACTGTTACATAGAGGACAAGGTTCTCAGGTATGGTCTTTTCTCCGTCGTCGCCTTCGCCAACTGGTGCTGGTGCTGGTGCTTGGGTTTGTCCCGCGGCCTTGGGTTTCGTATACACAGTCGTACCGCTTGGGATTTCTTTGATCGTGGTTTTTACCATAATGTCCCGCTCGGAGAAATCGAAGTGTAATCAAGTGAATGGAGGATATTACTCGTAGAGTCCAGCTGTGTTGCAAAATCAGCAGAACTGCTTTTTGGGCCGCGTCCACAGTCGCCTGGCGAGCATCTCGCCAAGAGCAGATTGCGCCAGAAATACACAATAATCAGGCTGCGCGCTTACTGTGACTGCGCGCGGTTCCCAGTGCAGATGTGGCGCACGGCTGGCATGCACTCAGCGCGGGTGCAGCTCTCCCAGCCTTGCAGCTAATATTGATTGCACTCTGCGATGGTACTCAATGAACGGCAGCGCTTCGCATGATCTCGCGACAATCTCGACCATGTGACTGTTTCGAGTGTTACCATGTAGGCGGGCTGCGCTCTAATGCACTCGGCGCGTTTGTAGCTCCCTCAGCCTTGCAGCTAATATCGACTGCACTCTGTGATGGTACCCAATGGAAGGCGGCGCCTCGCATGATCTCGCGACGATCTCGACCGTATGACCGCTGATTTGGCCGCGCCCGTTTCGAGTGTTGCCATGTGACCGGTGGAACATGGTGTACCAATGCATCAGCCTCGATAACCTCGCCCGGGCGTGAATCAGGCTGAAAATGTAGGTCATACTCGATGCCCAGCTTTGGATTAATTGAGACGCTCCGCCTTCACTGTCGTGTATGGTAGCCCTGCGAATTGTGAGCTTGAGTTTTTGCAGACATGTCCGACACACGAAGGCCTGATATAGTGGTTGGCATCGACGTTGGCCAGACCTGCTCAGTATGCTTTCCAATGACAATGCGACCCCTGAACTGTTCACTGACCGAAGATCGAAGGGCGTCGCATATTCCATCGGACCAGACTGGAGCGATCCACGCACCCTCAATCGATGGCCCAGCAAGCATGGAACCGAGAAAGCAGACAAAGTCGCCACCCGCGTCGGCTATAGCAAGGGAAAGAAAGATTTGAAGAATTGGGGATTTGAATCAGTGTTTGGCGACCGGGAAGTAGATGTGCGCGAACAGTTTAAACTGACCTTGGACGCCGATTACGAAGATGACCGGGGGTTCACCTGTCAAGACGCCAGAGTCTGGTACTACGACTACCTCACCTGCTTGCACCGCGAGATCGAGAAGTTCTTCGAAGCATCAGTGCCGCGATGGCGAAGCCTCAATGTCGAGTATAGTTTCAGCACTCCCACCACGTGGAACAACCCGGCGATGATCGCAAGCATCGAGAAACTTGTCAAATCCGCCGGTTTTGCGAGCACTGCAACACAGACTGTCAGGATGGCGCTCACCGAAGCTGAGGCGGCCGCGATCGAAGCCTCGACAACCCAATATCGCGCAGGCGACATCTTCCTGATTTGCGACGTGAGTTCTCCGAAGCTACTTGTAGGCAAAGCTGACGTTCGCAGGCTGGCGGCGGAACGACCGATGTAAACCTGCTGAAAGTCAGATCCATCGATGGCCGTACTGAGCTCGAACCTTTAGACCATGTTGAAGGAGTTCCAGTGGGCTCAACTCTGATCGACTTCAAAATAGCGCAGCACATTGCAGCGCGTCTTGAGCTGATCAAAGATCACCTCGAGGGAGATGTGGACCATCTTGCCGAAGAGATGTTGACCGGTCAATTTCAGACAGTAAAACACTCGTTCCCCTACCCGATAGTCGAGGAGTTCACATTGGACGTGAAAGGCCTTGCAGGGTCGCATACCTTTCCAGAAGCCGGGATCACAAACTCGAGGATGGTCATCGAAAGAGCGACTCTGAAGGACATCTTCGATCATCAGCTGAATGAGATCTTTGGCCTGATCGATGGGCGTCTGCTGAACTTGGAGGCCAGATCGCCACACGAACAAGTCTCTTATGTGATCCTCTCCGGTGGTCTTGGAAGCTCGCTATACCTGTACGACGAGATCAAGAGGCGCTATGAGATGAATTTTGGCTTCCAGTCTAATAACACAGCTTCGATTCGCATCATGCGAGTTCTCGAACCGTAAGTCCTGAGCGTGCCGAAACAGAAGACTCTTTGCTGACAGAAACCAGGCAGCTTGCTGTGGTCCGAGGCTTAGTTCGAGAACGCACCCAGCAGCTCGGATCTCGCACTGCATCCGGGCAAGAAGTCTTCCGCACGAGGCGCTGCCGTAACAGCTACGGAGTCGCGGTTCGCGTGCCGTACGACGAATCGAAGCACAAAGGGTTGCCTGTGATGAAAGACGAACACAACAAGTGCCGGTGGGTAGGCAATCTTGTCGAGTAAGTTCGGAAGCCTCTGAAAAAAGTTCGCGCTGACTCCGACTTTCATAGTTGGTTCATCAGGGAGGGCGATGAAATCAGTGTCAACGAAGGCATCTCGCGGTTGTACAACGCCACTCTCGCCGAGACCGACCACAACGTCCCCAGATCAGCCATTATCCTGATGTCGTCGCTTCCCGTCGGCAAGCTCCCCCAATTTTCGACAGATGCTGGCTGCAAAGAGGTGGTTTCGGTGACGTACAAACTGACGGGCAACGATATGAAGCTCAAGAACCGACAATTCTGGAAGATAGGAAAGAAGTATTGGAGGGCAGAGTTCTTGTTTGTGGTCAAGATCGGTCCAGCAGACATGAAGTTCCAGATCTTGGGCAAGAACGGTGTACTGAGTACAAGGCATGATGATTTGAAGGTTGAGTTCATGGATCCGCATGACGTCAAGGAGAAGAGGGTACTTGCGCCGCCTCCACAACTGCCAAGCTTAATGGAATGATGGAATGATGGAAAGGTTTCCAGTACCTTAGTACTGCCTCTCGTAATGAGTACGAAAGTATTTTGCATATCTCTTATCGTGTCATGGTATACATGTATTTTATCCCCAGGTCAGCTCGTATGATGATTCTATCTGCAATAATTCTACGAACTCACCTCGGGCAAGCTTCATGTTGGCTCTAGATTATGTGGACACGCTTAATCACTCATTCCAAGGGGCCGTATAACTCGCCTTGTATACGTGCAGCTACAGGTTACCAATATCATTCATGCAAAGAAGCTGACGTACTCTACCCGAGGAGGCGGCTCGGCATGAATGTGACCTCGCAACCGTCTGATCAGGCTGAGGCTGTGCACTTGCAACACTTTATGGTCCATGTTGAGTCTTTCTAATCGCAAAGCAGACCCCGCATCCATGCCAGCTAGCACACGATAGTGCGAATACAGGCCTCAATGGGATGCGTAAACATATCAACAAACACTCGCGCCCATCAAACGACCGCCAACAGCGAGCAAGGACAACCCGAGCGAGCGGCGAGGATGCGCAGCGACCGAATCGAGGCCCGACAAACGCTGAAATCTTGGGCCCTTCTATCGAGACACTCCCGCGGACCATAGATGATTACGAGTATACTACATCACGTGATATGGTCACTCTGGACGAGACAATCCACTGGATAATCTCACGTGTCATTGGCGTTGCGTGGGACAACGCCGGCTACCTCTCAGGTTTACGCTGGCTCAATCAACTCGACCAGCGTTTGCCTCCACCGTCCTCCCAGGACCGCGGCGTCTACCTCGTCGCGGCTCCTCGCGGGCTAACGAGATACAGATTCATTCACTGGTCTCTTTATTCACAAGGCCACTTCTACCACCTCACAGCGACCAAACGTGGTACAAGCAACTGCCAGGACGCCACGCTCGAGCCTTCATCAACACCGGCTGGGCCTCAAGATTCTCGCAGTGTGCGACTGAAGGTACAGAATGTTGTCGACGAGAGCAGCGCCTACTTCGAGCCTCTGTCTGACAAGAGCGAAGCTACGGCGCTGCAGGCCTACCATGTCGGCGGCACGCGTTTCACGGCCGAGCAGATCCGTCGGATAGCCGATGCTATCATAGGCGAGATCAGTTCTTACAACATCTTCGCGGAAAATTGCCAAATCTTCGCCATTTCCCTTGCTCATCGCACGATCATGACTCGAAGAGATTGCTCCATCTTTGTCGGCCACATGCACCAAATCGCAACATGGGATTCTGCTGGGAGGCCTGCAGGGAGTCAAGGGTTCCATAAGAGGGCAAGCGGCTACGTCCTCGCAGATCCAAGGACATTTGATGAGTCGATGCGCCGTCGGACCATGCTGGAGATGCTCTGGCTGGATCTCTGGCAGACGATCCGCGTTAGCGAGCATGCCTGGCAGATCTCGGTGCTTTATCGTAAAGGTGAGAGCGCGAAGGGGGCATACGACCCTGAGGGGACTAGGAATAGGTTGGAGTATGCTTGGTGTCGATTCTGCAAGGACTTCCCTATGGAACAGTTCAAGCAGATATATCAGGATTTTGAGGGAGGGAGATGGCGGGATGCATGCTATGGTAGGCTGGAAGAGAGGAGGAGCAGTTATGTCGCGAAAGAGATAAGAGCCAAGAAAGGGTCCGTTCCGATCCGACTGCTTTTGCCGTTGTTCAGGTTGCTAGGAGGGGTGACCAGGGAGGAACAAGGGAGGTGGGCGGCTGAGGCTGAAGAGATGCTGCAGATAGGTAGGAATACTGCACAATGTTAACAGTGGTGTTGATTGGAGTCTGTGCGAGTTCAGCCATGAAAAAGCTTTAAACTGTCGCTTGACAAAAATTGTCGAAGTACATATTTGCAATTATCTTTCACCTAGCACATATGACCCTAGGTCAGTGAAAACTTGGGCATCCCGTCCGAAATCATGAAGTTTTAATTCTTTTTGTTGAGGAACGAAGATCCTGGAAGACAAGGTGTTGATTCCTGGGCCCTGGAACACGTGTTTTTTTAAATCACGTGATCGAGTGAATTTGATTCCTAACTCAATCCTAGATCCAGGACCTCAATTTTAGGAACCTGGATTTGCCTTTTGGGTAACGGAAAACGACTCCGTACGAAATCCGTTGCTATCAGTTCACCGTGAAGCTCTAGGATGATGTTATCACGATTTTTGAGTATTCCTGGATGTTGTATTCACACAACAGATCACGTGACTCACGATTGATTTTGTAACGAGACGGGAGGCCGGCGGTTACCGGACTCCGAATTAATTAGCACACGAATTCGGGTTCTGTAACGATTGTGGTCAAGTGTCGGATGTATGCTTCGGAGATACACGACTCCGTGGACGACCAGCGTCTTGCAAAAAACGGCTCATGTTGCGCGACCACCACCATGTCTGTGGCCGTTTCGTCAATAAATGCTTCTGATGCCTCGGGAGACGAAGTATAACCCCAAACCCAACCCTAGAAGCTACATACATACATCGTTCGCCGCGACTCATTCCCGAAGCTCACACAACTTGGCTGAACGAGGCTGAGAAAGCTGCTCCGGTGTGATATTTAATAAAACATGAGGTGAAGCATCCTTTGCACCGATACTGCGGCTGAACTCACTCGTCCGGCTCCGCAGATCCGATGTGTGAGATGGGATGCTACGCGTGTCTCTCGCGGGAGCCCGCTCACCCTCTCGAGTCCATGTTACATTGCGGTCCACCCTAGAAGACAGATTCCCATCCCTCTCGAAGGCCATGCCCATCAGCGGCGCAAGGCTGCCTCGTCACTTGGCGGTGACACCGCCTGAGTGACTTCAGACTCCACCCGAAGAATTGCGAAGGCATTGTGCGTTCCAGCAGTTCTTTCTTGCTTGCTCCTCTCTTCCAGGGGAGCGCAACATTGCCAAGGTGTATCAAGAGTTCGAATTCCTCGACTTTGCAGTGGCGGCGAAGGAGGAGAAATTTCATCCTATCCTGGACGTTGTGCTTCAAGAGAAGGTCTCGAATGCCGGTCACTATGTGCTGGTCGAAGTTTTGGTCGGTGAATGCGTCGCGGGCCTCATCGAGGAGAGGAAGCGAGCTGTAAGTCTCAGCGATGTATTCTCCGGCAATCGTCAAGGTCAAACGAGATGTGGTTCACGGTTCAACCAGGACACTCGGGCAATCATGTCAAAGAATCGACTGTGAAAGAATCTGTTATAACGTGGGTGATGGGTAGCAGCATAAGCTGCAATGAAACCGAAAGACTATCATAAAAGAGCGCCAGACGCCCTGTACCGAAGTGCAACCCAGTTCTGGAGACCAGCTAACCGAAGTTCAGAGTGACCGGAAGCTGATGGTACAGCTGGTAATCCGTTGCAATACTCCACTCCAGCACAAAAAACTTGGTCAGGGCAATGACCGCCTGGTGATCCTGTCTCAAGTCCACATCTCCACTCTCCGGTCGCCTCCAGAAGTTCACTATGTCGAGACCCTCGAAGCCTGAGTGAAGGTATCGGTGCCCTCCGAGAAAGACTCGGACCACGTCCGTGACCACTCGAACAAGATCGGCTGAGTCACCACTGCCCTTCAGGATTGCCGATGCGGCCATACTACCCATTTTCCCATTTACAAACCTCATGTCGTATCCGATACCGTCGCGGTAGAGGTATGAGCGTTTGCTCACATCCTCGACAGTTTCCCGAACTAACTCTGCGAGCTTCGCGCGGTGTTTGTTCATCACTGATTTCCCGAACGCGAGTAGGATGTCTCTCATGCCACGGTGGAGGCTGAAAGAGAGTGAGCTCCAAGGCAGGCAGTCGAGAGCCATCATGACCTTTTTCTGACTGTCATCTGGCAGTAACATGCAGACCTGCATCTGCGGGTCCTTGCTGGGGAGATGCAGCACGATGTGACTTTGTGACACATCTTGTCTCGTCACTGGTTCGGCAAACATGAAGTCCACCTCAGGGACGTCGCCACCCATCATGTTGTACAGGTGCC
>Ga0265797_10002242_pt1 | contig 32840 bp, 23 predicted proteins | sample P2T30metagenome_FD_192433 | JGI IMG/M metagenome (GOLD analysis project Ga0265797, IMG submission 192433) | Plant litter microbial communities from East Loma Ridge, Irvine, California - P2 T30 | ecosystem: Environmental > Terrestrial > Plant litter > Unclassified | place: USA: California... | reverse complement strand
TATATAGCTAATAAAACGAATATAAACTCTTTTAATTATACGTTTTTTTAAAGCATAATAAATCTTACTCTACTATATATAAGTCTTTACAGTAGTAAGCTAGAATCTTATATAGTATTATAGTTTAATAAATATAAAATATAAATTAAGTTCAAACTACTTTAATTATATTCTACCTAGAAAAAACAAAAAGCTGTTTTCTAGTATAAACCTATTATAAATAACAAGAAGATAGTATTGTTACTTAATATAGTAATAGTTATAGAAACGTAGTAGAATTATAGTTTGCTAACAAATCACAAAACTTCTAGATAGTAGATAAAAGCAAGAACTTAGATTAGATCTTACTATACAAAAAAAAAACATATTAGTATACTACTATTATAATATTATATTTATAGTTTTATAGAAATTTAGCATAATTAGACTTATCTAATAGAAAAATAATACAATCTAGTATAAGAAGAATATAGTTTTATTATAATATACTAATTTAACTTATCTAATAGTTTTATATTATATTTATATTATAATATTAAATTAGGATACAGTGTTATAGTAGTATATTATAATATTAAGATATATAGTAATATACCTTTATATAACAGAATTATAATATAGTAGAGTTCTTTGTAATTATAATTATAAGAATATAATAGCTTTAAGAAACTAATAGCTTTATATTAAAAGTATAGAAAGATTATAATATATTAAGAATATACTTACATAACTTTAAGAATAGAATACACTTAGTATAACTTTTAAATAAGCTTACTTAATATATAGTACTTTACTACTATGTTTTATAAAAAGAGCTTATTAATAGAATACGTATATAGTATACTAATAAAACCTCTTTTTAACTGTATAGATGAGCTTTAAACTCTAACTTTTATTATTATTACTATTATTATTTAGAATAATAAGCCTTTTTAGCTTTTTAAAACTAGATATAAAGCTTATAGTAATTTTTATATTATAGGGTTTTACGTTACTATAGTATTACTAGATAGTTAAGCTTATATTAAGTGTACTTAAATATTTCTTTATTTATACTAGCGTTTTACTTTCTACTTTTCTTATAATAAGCTTAAGCGTCTATATACTAAATTTAATATTATCTAGTTTTTTAAGCTTTTCCTAAGTACTTTAGTCTATTTTTCTATTATAACTTTGTAATTATAATACTACAACACTATAGTCTAGTAAGCGTTTTTTTTTTAAGTTTACTAAATTTACTAAAAGTTACGTAAAAGCTCTTTAAAGTCTTTTCTCTCTAGCTAGCTATCCTTTAAACTAAAGTTCTACTCTAGTAATAGTTTACAAAGTAGCTATAAGTTATACAGTATAGTTAGGCTCGATATACTAGGTAGAATGCAGACGCAGAAGTTTAACTAGGGTATTTATGTTAGCGCAACTATTAGCGTGCAGTACACCTTCCTATAGTAAGTGTGCCCTTTAGTAGAAGACAGTATGTTTCTAAACATCATAAGATCTGATAAGTTACTAGGGCGAAGGAAGGTACACGTACACAGGCAACAACACTATTAAGCATACTAGATTGGGCTTGTCTGTAGACTTCTACATTCTTCCTACAGAGATGTCTGCTGTAGCTTAGAGCAGCAGGACGTCACGGCGCATGAATACAAGAGTGTCGGCATAAGCACAACTGCTAAGCAGCAAAGCGACTTGGAAGACAGCGAAGCGGCTAAGAATATTGTATACGTATGCGCTATCTATGTAACTCTCCAGAACCGACGAAAAAATGGACGGTCTTGAAACTCAAGATCGACATTCACAGAAATTCCACACGTCTTGCTCTATAGTCGTGATATCCTTCACCCCTCGATCCCTACAAAAGTACCCCTACTATCTCCATTTTCACTCTGACATGTCCGCCCCACTCTAGAAAACGATGTGCAGCGTTCCGCCTGGCTCCACATAGATGACTGTCTGGGCCATAACCATCTGCCGTACACGTCACTGGCCGGCATCTTCGTCATCGTCATTGTCGCCATCTTGGTATCTTCCGACATCATCGATATCCGCATCCAGCTCACCCATTTGCCCATATGAAGAAAGCTGGAACAATGAAGACGGCGCCAAGGATACGATCGGTACGGACTGAACCAAAGAATCTGCAGTGCGTTGGCCTTGTTCAGATATTGTAGCACAGTCGACTTCAGCTTTCATAATACTAGTACGGATCTTGGATATAAGCTGTTGTCGGTTACTACAATTTACTATCTTTTCCTAGTAAGTCCACAGAGTCCCGTGGGTCTCCAGTACGTAAGGCTGTGTAGGATTGTGTAAGGTCCCGAAGATTTCCGAAGAATCCTATTATATGTGGAGGCGCTAATGTATGTATTATGCATAGAACTGCAGGACACGTCCCAGAATTCTTAGTGCTCATTTGTCTGGCCATGTCGCTACTTTGATACATGTTGTGACTGTCCTCTTTCTCACAAGTCCACGCTCACCTATGATACTGCTGAAACCGTAACTGATCGATAACCAGCTGACCCATGCTGCTCCTACTCATCATCAACGTAAACCGATCACCACGTTTAGCAGATGGGAAGACCGAAAAAGTAGATCTTTTGCATCGAGAGCTTCACAGGACGCGTGCTACGTCGCTGGAGGATATGGGCTTGAATGCTTTTCGCTTTTCAAAATCAGCCGTAGAGTGCAAACAACCTTGCACGTTTGGAGGTGGTAGGCCACGATTCGGTTCTCAGGCGTGCCTCAAGCGCTCATGCAAGCCCGGGCCGGCCCTAGCTGCCCGGTTCGGCATAATTAGCTCATAGCCCCCGCCTGCCCAATACCTAGATCGGGTTAAGCCTCAGGAAATATGTATATAGAGACCTGCGATGTAACACCATCCAAATAGAAAAAGCAATGCTAGTGCTGATTTTGACGTGGAATGATCTGTGTCGTCTCATAGTGTATGTAAGTATAGTGGATATACTCTTGGCTATCATGTATCCGATCATCCGGACGTGATAATCGCTAGAATGGTAGTGTCCCCATCTATCCATCAGGAGTTTGGCGTGCGCACAACTATGCTGCATCGGCCCGACTCTGAAATATTTGACACGGCGATCTGGATCACTACAAGCAGTCACGTAGCTGCCAAGTCGATCAGTATGCTTGGCAAGACGGCGATGGTATTCGAGGCGGGTACCAAGTCACTGAGCATGAATACGACCTTTGTTACTTCCCATCGAGGAACAAGCCCTTGCAGTTCATTGTGTTCAGTTCCGTACTTCGGTGCAAAGGCTGTACACAGGAGAGCAAAGTTTGCAACAAGCAAACGATAGGCAGATTGATAGTCAGATTAGAACTGTCACGAACTAGGCAGTGATCTTTCGAGGCCTACTTTAGTAATCAATCTGCCTATCGCTTAGTTGTTGGGAACTCTACATGAGAGTTACCGATAACTCTAAGCTGTACAGCCATCCTACAACTCCTAAACCCTTACTAGCTACGATTCTAGCGCTAGATAATAAGACCGCTGTACATATGGCTTAGTTGCAGCGCAAGACTGTAATGCACTATTGATTTGATTGACGTGCTGGCGATGAGACGCAGGCAAAACGCTGTTGAGTTACACTGAATTGTATCGCAGTAGAAGCGTGTTCCCAAACACTTGGCTTACTATATACCGCTTAGTATTGTAACGCACCTTATAGTACTATGTCATTAACTCATGTTGCACAAGCTAAGCTTGATTCTCAAGCAGCTTGTAGTATGATGATATCAGGTCGATCTTCCAACCTTCCTAACACACCCACCCAACCCGTGCATCTAAGACGTTACAGATGTGCTGCATTTCGGTTTCTTTTTTCCTCTCGTAAGCTTTCACCGCCTCTGCACGTCGCTAACACGATCCTCTATTGGCATAACACAACATCGTATACTCCGCTTTTGTCAATCATGAGATCATAAACCAGGTCTAGAATCGAACCCGGCAAAGGCAGTTTCACGTGCTAAGAAGATCTATAGCAATATAAATACTTTCGTTGTAGCCACTTTAGAACAATACAGGCAATCTCTTACAGAACCAGATTATTACACCATCAACGTTGCTTCAAGTATTTCCGAGTTAGTAGTGCCCCGATAACACTCGACACTAATCCAACAACTATTTACTTAGATCTTGAAAACCCATCCAACATGAGTTACATGTCCGTTGCTATGCGCCCCTGGATTTCCGTGGAATCTTGGGGCCCAGATCGCATCGATATCATCGGGATCGGCACAGACAATCAGATGTACCGCAAGAGCTTCGACAGGGGTGATGGCGGCTGGAAGCCCGCTGCCACTTCGTGGGAGCCACTGGGCGGCAAGTTCAAGCAGGTCCCCGCGGCCATTTCCTGGGGTTTCGGCCGGCTTGACATTTTTGGCATTGGTCTCGACAACCAGCCGTACCACAAGGCGTGGGGAAAGAACAGGAAGGCAGGAGGCTCCTGGATTATCAGCGACTGGCAGGGCATAACAGGTGGGCTCGTAAGCGCTCCTGTCCCTGTCTCTTGGGGCAATGGACGCATCGACATCTTCGGCATCGGTGGCACGGGTCATACGATGTACCGCAGGACTTATGGGGAAAATTGGACTCCAGGCGCCTGGGAGAAACTTCCGGGCGAGTTCAAGAGCCTCCCCTCCGCTGTCTCATGGGGTCCAGGCCGGATTGATGTTTTCGCCATTGGCATGGATGACCAAATGTACCACAGAGCATATGACGGTGGTAAATGGCTGTCCAGTTGGAATGGAATGTCTGGCAAATTCAAGAGCTCTCCGTTTGCTGTATCATGGGGCTCAGGTAGGCTTGATGTCTTTGGCATCGGGCTTGATGATCAAATGTACCACAAAGCCTACGACGGAAAGGACTGGGTTTCGAAGGACTGGAAGGGGATCAGTGGCAAGTTCAAGAGCACCCCCTCAGCTGTCTCATGGGGTTCAGGCCGGATCGATGTTTTCGGCATCGGGCTAGATGACCAGATGTACCATAAAGCATTCGACAATGGTAACTGGCAAGGTGACTGGAAGGGAATGACTGGAAAGTTCAAGAGCGCTCCCGCCGCGGTCTCGTGGGGCAAAGGCCGTATCGATGTATTTGGTATCGGAACGGACGATGCAGTTTGGCAGCAATACTACGGTGACAATAAGTGGTCTGGAGGTTGGGGATCTCTCGGCGGAAAGTTCAAGACATTCTAAGCGCTTTGGTACTGTGTGGGACTTCGTAGATTTCTAGCCCAACCTCAAATCGACTTCTGCCTACTATGCTTACTTCTGGCCTTCTTTAAACTTGGTGCACTTCATGTAATCCCTAAGAAATCGTCTCAGCCTTGCGGACATGTCCTGCAGATTGCGGGACGATGATTAGAAAGGTAGAGACACATCTCAGTAGGCAAATAATGTTTATGTGTCTAACAGGCTAAATAATAATCAGCTGCAGCTGTTACTAATACAAGCAATCTACTTGAAGAAACCGGCGCAGAGTCTCTTGAGCCGAACTGAAGACCACAAGATAGCGAGAACAGCTTGTTATCGACTATGGCGACGACGATAAGTTGTAGGCGTGTCCGAGATCGCTTATGGTTAACTTCTGACAGCAGTTGTCTGCGTACGGCCCACTACTTGCTGGTGTGACCAGATGTCGGGCCCGTGTTAGTCCCGCTCCATTCTCAGACGGCCACCTACGTCCATTGCCCGTACGAGGAGCATTGATGCATGAGACGCAAATCTGGCCACCTACTAGGCTTAACTATGCTGCACGAGCTATGGGGTATCGTGCGTCGATCTACGGTAAGGCACTGTCCCGCTGGGTGTGCCCTCGACAACACCCTCGCATGCATGTGTGATCTGTGATAGAACTCGGCATATAGACCATAGCGCGGTCACGCAATGTCACTCAATGCCGATAGTACAATCGTGCTAGTTCAAGTGTAGTTGTCAGTCCGACGTCCCGCGGTTTAGTGTTGCTAGCAGCTGGGCGGATGCTTTAGTGTCAAACTTCATGCCAGAAAAGAATGCAGGCGCAAGAGTCCCCGCGTCGCTGCTGACTCGTTTTTCTTCGTTCTCTTATGCTGTAACCTGCGGGATGAAGCTGTGGTTTGATGTTCTGATCAGGCATTCTCTTCATGCTGAGCGGCTAGCGGACTCCTCGAAGCATCGGGCACCTGTATGTTCTTTGCTCTAACCGTCTGGTGTATGAAGCTCAAGGTGGAATATATGAGACGGAATTTATTAAACCTCAGGGATAGGCTGACAGACTTGATCAAGTGGCACTTCTCTTAGCGAACCCAGCCGCAGTGTCACGGTCATGAGTAGCACTCGACGAGACGGCGCAACCCTCTTTGAGAGCTGAAGTGTCGAATATGGAAGAAAGTTTAGGTTCTGTCGATACGAGGACTCGACTCCGGAGGGGTCAGATTGGCGAAGAACCTTGTGATTGCCGCTTCAGTCATAGCATGGCTAAGGTTCGGCCGTAACCGAAATGACGCGGTTCGCACTCGCGCTAATGCGAAACAGCGCGTGGAACGCCACGTTCCAGATGGCGCACTATTCGACTGCGCCAACCTGCAGTTGGACCTCTCCTCCACTCAACAGTTCATTGCGTGGAGACAATCAGCCACTACATATATACATTCCTCTTTACACGGATGTGAGGTCATTACCCTGGGTTGCTGTTGTTCTGGTGCGAGAACTGCGTTAGTGAAGGTCAGGGTTGGAAGCCACGCGTCTCAATTGCAACTCGGACACGCATCGAATACCATGGCGACGGGAAAGCCATGATCTACAATTTCTGAATACACGGACGCAGTATCATGTACTTGGCCTTTTGCAGCAGCCAGATTCTAAAGCGCCATCGCAACCGGCAGATGTCTCTTCACTCGAGCCTAGCGCCACAGATGGTACCTGAGTACTTACCCTCTCTGGTTCCACGCATCCCATCAGATGCTGTGTGACTTGGAAGCTCACAAGAATGCGCTACTTACCTGCATATTTTCGCTCTTTGCTAGAGCTGTAGAATTAATGTGCAACACGACCCCCGCCAGGCCTACGATGCTGATCAACTTCAACTTCGATCCGTATGCACAACGAGAAACAACGTTTCTGGAGAACCCAGAGTCACATCGTGCTATTGTTTCATGTCCTCAGCAACAATATTCCCACCAACCCGTGCTCGGAAAATTCATTCCGACAGCTGCCACCCCGAACCGTGTGTTCATGACTCTGGGGAGAAGTTCATTACGGTACCCTAGTACTTAGTTCCCGCCCCTAAACGTTCAACATCGTAAATCCGCATGAGGACTCAAATCGTTTTCGTCCCTCGGCATCGTCTGCTTCAGGCGTTTGGGGTAATTGAGTTCGGCCGTCTGTAACACGATGCAAGAAAGTCGTCTCCGCGATATCGTCATTGGATGCTTTTGTTTACTGATCGTTGAATATCTTTCCAAAGCAGCATGGTGTTTATTCTCCAAGGTAGTGCACATTTATTTGGAGTCGTTCGTGCATTGATAGTGAACTGGTCGTCAGTGCGAGGGGAATGCATATCAGGATGCGACCCCAGCCAGTTCCCGCAGTTGGAAACCCTGTTTACATCTCTACCTTAGATCACTTCACTGGCTTGTATAACAATTCCTGGATATCATGGTGTAAACGCATCTACGCTTGCTCTCCGTATTCTTGGTTGTTGAAGCTGCCATGGCCCAGACCTCATCCAATACCTCAGTCGTATCGATGCTGGGGATGATACCTCAGTGCTCGGTAAGTTGTATCTGAGCTACGTAATAAGACAAATCGATACTGATGACATGTTCTCCCAGGTACCATGCGTCATGACAACGCTGTTCAAGGACGGCGGCTGTCCATTAACCACTGCCACAGCTTTAGCAGACTGCGCATGTACCAACACCACGATGCAGTCCCATCTATCCGCCTGTGTGCAACGTTCCTGCGACTTCGCGGAGCAGATAGGTAAAAGTTCTTACACACGGCATCTCACCTTCGAGACACTGACAGCCTCCAGAAGTCACGGTATTCGCCGGAGGCCTCTGCAAAAGCTATCCAAAGGAGTCGCGGGTACACGAACTGAAGACCATCGCTATCGTTACTATTGCGCTATCCATCCCGTTCCTCAGCTTGCGCCTCTATTCGCGGTGGCTCAAGACTCGCCATCTCTGGTCCGATGACGCGTACGCCATCATCGCTGCGGTTCTCCTCGTCGCCGTGTCAGTCATCATCCTTCGAATGTCCCTCATGGGGTTTGGACTCCATTATTGGGACATACCAGTAGCCCACGGCGTCGAGCTGCTGAAGCTGTACTATGCCTGCCAGATGCTCTATGTTCTGGTGCAAATCTTCTCCAAAGTTGCCATCCTGGCGTTGTATTCCCGGCTCTTTCCACAATTCATGGCCTGGTTCCAATGGACCGTGCGTATCATGATCACTTTCATGTTTGTCCACGGACTCGTGTTCTTCCTACTCGTTACTTTCCAGTGTCTGCCTATTGTTTCCATCTGGAACAAAACCATTGATGGGAAGTGCCTTCCTGTCAACGTCGTCATCGGCTTCACAGGTGCTGGATTGAGTATCGTCGAAGATATCATCATCTTGCTTCTTCCGATTCATCCCCTCTGGCAACTGCAGATGAGCTTCAGGAAGAAGGTTGGATTGATCGTTCTCATCAGCGTTGGGTCGTTGTAAGTTCTCCGCCCACTAGGCACCGACTGAGACCGTTACTAAATTCTACCCAGCGCATGCATCACCAGCATCGTGCGCCTCAAGTTCGTCCTCAAGTACGCCAACACCTACGACTCAACCTGGGATAATGTCGACGTCATCAAGTGGTCCCTCATTGAGATTCTCTCAGCCTGCATATGCGGCAACCTTATGCCTCTACGCCCAATTGTCGACAAGATACTGCCCAGCCTTCGCTCTGTCTTCAGCTCTTACTCCAAGGGGTCGCGTAAGAATTCTGAGAACAGCTCTGATGGCGTCGCAAAGTCCAAGTGGTATCGCGTCAACAAGGGCGATAGGAAACCGAAGCTCATTTCAACGCTCCAGATCACTCGAATGAGCCTGACCCCGCGATGGGCCAATGAGGAGGAAAGTGCAACTTGGATGACATCACCCTTAGACAAGCCGCTGCCTGCACTCCCAGAGATGGCGCACAAGGTACATGAACATCATGTCGAAGAGGGATATATGCATTTGATATCGAATCGAGCTACCAGGGGAAGCTTTGCATGCACAATGCGTTCCTCTGATGACGAGTCTGAGGCAGGCTGGGGTGGTCGTGAGGGCCTCAGTGCACCAGCTCGCGACCGCGAAGAGTGCCACTCGGGATCGTGGAGTCGGGCGCTGAGCATGATATTCGAGCGACGATAGCCATTGCTGGCACGAACCCTATGACCTTATGCAGCTGACGACATAATGAATTTGATACCACCTGAACTTTTGGTGGGCTGACAAAGTGTAGTAATAGTTTACGAAGTGAAATCATAGAAAGCCGCACACAATATTGCTGTTCTGATGTAGAATGCACGAGAGCCTGAGGGCCTCTAGATATTTGATTCAATAGTAGTACACTTAGTACAAGCAGGATCTGAGAAACGAGCGACAGTCTGGACCCAACGAGCACTTCGTGTGTGGGCTGGGTAACAATGTTGAAAGCGAATGATGAGAGTTCCCCCTCTCGAAGCGTAAACTCACACCTGACGTGTAAAGGAAAGAAAACGCTGAGTATGTAGACATAATTTGGAAAAAGAAGCGCTCGACACAGCCCACAAATGGCTGCTAAGGGCAGCTAGTCAGAGCGTGGAGGATAAGAAATAACATCAAGGGCTTGCTGGAATGGCACTTTCCCGGTACACTACCCAGTGAACACACCGCCAACGCCTTGCTGCGAAAAGTGTGTTTAAGCTTTGAAATCAAATGTACAATTTACTGAACAGGTACCAAACGCCAGGCGTGGCACCGCCTAGGTGTCTGTCGCACTGTCGAGTCCTGTGGGTTCAGAGTCTGGTGTTCTGGCAGACTTCGCTTTGGGTGTAGGATCTGGATCTGGACTAGTTGCATCCTTGTGCGACTTAGGTGTTTCAATGACAAAGTCGGCAACATCGTCGCCAGGTTCTTCAGGGAACATTACTGGCGGTGTAAGAAGCACCGGAGCGACGGTGGGTGCGTCAAGATTGCTTTCATGTTCCTCCGCAGCGGGATCTTCTGTGATCATTGGAGGTGGAGATGAGGGTAATGCCGAGTCCGCTTGCCCAACATCTTCAACAGAAATCACACTGCCTCTGCTGTTTGTTCGCATCATCTCAATGCCAAGCTTGGACGTGGATTTCGGTCTTGTCTTTGGACTGCGTGTGCGAACAGGGGCGTGACCTAACTCATCGTCTTCGTCATCTCCAGATTCTGCTGACTCGTGTTTACGTGTCTCTAATATGCGACGTTTGGCGCCTACTTGCTCCGCCGATCGCTGACGGCGGATCGTTGCCTCTTCAAGAACGGCTGGTGCAGATTCTCCGTGGGGTAGGTCAGGTGCACCGATACGGTTAGGAATAGCTCCTTTGTGATCGGCATTAGCTGCGTCATCCGAGATGCCCAAACCACTCATGGCTCGCGCGATGTCGCGCTCCCTCCAATCGTCGGCGTTGTGCACTCTCACCGACATATCCTCGCCTGCACGACTGTCATTGTCGCCAAAGAAGCTGGAGCTAATAGAATCTTCGCGGCTAGAGCCTCGATAGCTGGCAGAAGGCACAGGTGGATAGCCGGAAGAGTTCGAGGTTGTGGGGCTATCTTCTTGACGCGAAGACTCCTGTCGAAGTCCCGAGGGCATCATTGATGGGTAAACTTGGTTCGGTGTCCAGCCCGGCGGCGGCGCTTTCCACTGACAAAGCCTACTCAGCGTATCCGTAAGCTTGGCGACTGTAGGTGGTTTTTCAATGAGTGCATCAAAGTAGTGAGGCGCCTGTAGTTCCTTGAGATATCCAGTGACAGCAACGATCGGGGTATGGGTGTTGGCATTCTTCGTATCTCGTATCATACGAGCAACGTCAGCGCCGTTGACCTGAGGTAGTCGAAACTCCATCATGATGACATCAAATTTGACTTCGCCCATGGCATACCGTATAGCTTCAGACCCGTTGGTAACTGTCAAAGTGCGACAGCGCAGCTTTTCCAATAACTTCTCCATGACGAGTCGTGATACTGGGTGATCTTCGCATATCAATACGTCCAGGGGTCGGAAGAAAGGACCATCACCGAAACTGATCTGCGAGAGCCTTCGAGAGCTCTGTCGGCGTCGCTGCACGCGAAGGAGAGCCTTTGCGCGAGAATCTTCGGTATCGGATGACGAAGGAGATACATCAAGCACTTGACTCCGGCGCTTATAGTGTCCTGGTAGAAGATCGCGCACAACATCGTCCTCTTGAGATCCAAGTGTTTGTGATCGAGCGCGGGGTGACGAAGCGGCTGTCTGTCCCAATGATGACTGTCGTTGTCCTGGGACAGCTTTCTCTTGGGAAGTCGCTGACGGCGCTGACGGTGTTTTCGAGAGCCTGTTTGGTGAAACGGCCTCAGGAGAAGGTCGCAAACCCGAGACACGGGAAGGATCAAAGAAGCTGCCTGGTTGGAGGGATGACGGGTTGCTGGTTGAATGCGACAGTGTCGACGAGCTGCTAGACGTCTTACGTCGGTCATGATGCTGTCCTGTGCTAAATTGTACGAGTAATGGAGATGATGGCTGCGAACCACGACTAGGAGAGGAATGTGGTCCACTGACTGAAGGTGATGAGGGCCGTCCGTTAGCCCTGTTGGTGGACAGTGTACGTTTGAGCGGGCCCGGCAGCATGGGGCTGTTTTCCAAGGATGGTGAAGGTGACGTGACACTAGGTGACTGAAGCGGGGGCGCAGGCTTGTTCTGCGGAAGCATCGCTTCTGCGCGCAACTTTTGGATAACATCCTTGTTCGCCTTTTCCAGGACAGGTAAATTCTTGTAACTAAAGTTACCAAAATCGTCAGTCGCCATTGGTTCACTGAGCCTCCGTGACCTGCCCTCTCGAACGTGTGCTGGGATGTGAAGAGGGATCAGCCCACGCTTCATAGTCGACACAGTGACTTGTGATCGCACTCTGGACAGGGCGTCATGGGGTCTGTCGGGGTAATCTGTACTTGGTGTACCCGCTGGTGTGGTCGCTTCGTCTTGGAATTCGGGGCTAAAGTTCGCCATGGCAGCTCCTCTGGTATCGAAGTACTCTGTATCTTCCGGATTCTCGGGTGCCGGAATGAAGGATGCTTCATCGTCTCGAAGAGTGTCCCAGTTGATGTCAGCGAACCACGGGTGGCTCCGAATTTCTTCTCCGCCGCTAGCGTATCTATCGTCCTTGTTCGCCCCAAGTCGCTGTGCAGGATCAGAACACATCAAACGATTCATGAGGTCCTTTGCATCATCTGATATGTCATACAACTCATCATCATCCTCAGGCCAGTCGATTCTTCGCGCAAGGATATTTTGGAAAACCTCATCCGGTGTATCGGCATGGAAAGGAGGGTATCCATACAAGGACTCGAACAAGATGCATCCTAGAGACCACCAATCGCTTACTTCATCTTGACCATTGCCGGCGATAGTCTCCGGGGCAAGATAATCAGGTGTGCCAACGAACTTTCGGTCGCTGTCTTCTGGATCGAACAGAGTCATTGGCGGAGGTGGCATTGCAGATGACGACGGTGCAAGTGCGCTGTTCTGAGCTATCGCAGACTGACTCATAGAGTTGGGTGCAGGGTAAAGGTCTGGAGAACCATCATCACTATAAGCCTCTTCTTCGATCGGGGATCGGCCACGAGGCTGACCGAATGAGTCGTCAGCTATGGAAAAGCGACGGAACATTGCCTGCAGTGCATCGCTGTCTTGACTGTCGCTTCGGGTTCCAGAGGTCCGCCTTGAAGGTTCCCGGCTTTGTTGGGAGGTCTCCCGGTTCAGACTGAAGTATGACGGCTGACCAATATCTCCAGCAAGAGCAGGTGTCATAGAGGGTGTCTGTGAAGGTGAGTGGTTCAGGTCAAAGGATGCAGATCGTGAAGACCCCACAGACGTGGCGCGATGGAATGGGCCGGTCTTAAGCAGGTCGGGTGCAGGCTCAACGGACTTGAGTGCACGCTTTTGTCGACCAATCATACCCATGCGCGACAGACCGAAGTCAGTAAGCTTGAGATGGCCTTTCCCATCGATGAGAAGATTGTCTGGTTTGAGGTCGCGATGGACGATGCTCCGGCTGTGCAGATGTTCCACACCGAGTACTACCTCAGCAAGATACTTCTTCGCCCAGTCTTCTGGTAAAGCACCCAGAACCTTGATGAGCGAGGCACAATCACCACCATTGAGATACTCCATGACAAGATAGAGATAGTCCTTGCTAGAGAAGGTCCAATATAGTTTAGCCACGAAATCACTCTCACCTTGCCACATCATAATGGCTCGTTCAGCCTTGACATTGGTGACTTGATTCTTGGCAACCATGTCGGCCTTTTTCAGCACCTTGATGGCGTAGTATTCTCCAGTGGATTTCTTCTTGGCAAGGTAAACACTACCGAAAGCACCTTTGCTGATTGGCTTGATGATCTCGAAATCCTTGATGGACGGAGGTACTGCACGCGGTTGCGGCTGTGTGGTAGGAATCAAGCGAGGAGAAACGGGCCTAGGGCCATCTGATCCAGCGGTAGAAGACTGTCGACGGTGATGGTTGAGAGCATGGACCATAGCCGGCGATGAAAACTCCGTAGTAGGTAGGATTGGTGACGTGATGGGTGACTGCAAAGCCTCGACACCACTTGGGAGACGTGGCTTATTGGTCCGGAGAGGCGAAGATGGTGGAGGCACCATGGATCGAGCTGGCGAATGCTGTCGACTAGACATTACACTTGGCAGTATCAAGCTCTTACGTTTGCGTTCACGAGAACTAGCTACCCTGCTCAGTCCCACATCAGATGTCGCTGGTGAGTCTGCTCGACGAGGACCAGACAAGACAGATGAACGCATGCTGGTATCACTCTCAGCACCAGCATCGCTCTCAAAATGCATTGATTGGCGCTTGCTCTGGGTCGCGATACTAATCGCACCCGCATGGGATCGTGGTGTTTGACATCCTCCTCTCGGACTGCTAGAACGGTTTGAGCCGGCTACTGAAGATTCGCGACGTCCAACTCTAGCTGGTAAGGAAGCGTCGGATGTATTACGAAGAGCTTGTGCCATGGACGAAGGAGCGTCGAAGGATCCAGGGAATATCCCCTCTTCACCAGGTGCTGTATCGGTATCGTTAGTGTCTGATGGTATCTCTTCTTCAGGCTGCTCGTCTTCGGAAGAAGTGTCTTCGCCAGCCGCAATGCGAGCGGCTTTCAGAATCGCAGCTTCTATGCATTCCTGGACTAATATATCAAACTCGATACGGAGACGTTCAGAGTACTCGAGTACCCTCCTGTGGCGAGTAACAGCGTCGATCTTTGCTCTTGCGAGCCGGCTAGTATCTTCGCACAATAGCTTCAGCCCCTCAGTATGGTCGACCGAGCCTGTAGTCGGTGATTGCCACTGAAGAACTTGCGATATGCGATTCTCCGATTGCGGTGACTGTGTACGAATCTCGGTGGCTGCCGGGCCACGCCCGTTATCCTTGACTGCTGGCGTGTTGATCTCTAGAGCTGTATCGCATAGGTCCAGGACCAACTCAACGATACGAGCCAAAGGTCTTCGTACAGCGAAAGATCGTGCGCGATGGTGACCAAATCCAGTCGAACGCTCGGAGCGCTCGCGTGATCTCGAAGGCGGCGATGCAGGGGAATTGCGTCCTGAGGGGGTACCCGATGATGGTGTTGATGTCGAATGGATAATCAGTCCTTTGTACTCGGCAGGCTGAAGCGGTTGTACGGAATCGACTGCTGCGGCCCTCGAACGCTGGCTATGAGATTCGAGTGTATCCAACACCTTTACGATAGCATTGCGGTGCTCGGAGAGTGTTTCTTGCGCCATCTGTACATCCATCTCGGCACGGTGCTCTTGCAAGCACAGTTCAGAATGTTTCTCAAACCACCAGGGCGTGATTTGTCGTTCGCAGATTCGGCAGAGGACAGGAAGCGGTGGCGCAACGTCACCCGGATCTGTCGCGCTCTGCTCGGCAAGACCAGTAAGGTAGTGGGCAAGGACTTCGGCGCCGACTCCGAGGGACTCGACAAGAACTTCTGGAAGGTCAATCGTCACCTCGCGAATAATTGACGGCCGGACCATCCACATTGTCTGTCTGGGTTAGCACGCTGAGAAGGAGAATTGGGTTCAGACGTACATGACTCTCCGCTCCAGTGGTTCGGTCATAGACCATGATGCCTTGTGCTTCAAGGTTCAGAAGCTGATCCTCTTCCTCCTCTACGTGGGTTGGAGACATGGGCAGCGACTCTTGGCCCTCTGCGGCGGTATGTCTTGATTGCCGCTTGCGCAGGATGGAATGAGGCCCTAGCCGTACAGTGAAGCGGGCAATATGACTCCTGGAATCGTCCTTTCTGACTGACTCGATGGTGTCAGCAAAGCCATCGGCTCCTCCGCATATGATTTCAAGCACAGGCTTGCCCGTAACTTCCTTGGGCAGGGAGCCAATGACGTCGGTCCACGAAGGGCTGACATAGCGAATCTTGCCCTCGAGATCCAGGTCCATGATGATGTTCAGGCTGTGCTCGGCGGCCTCCTTGAGGTCGGCACGCTCGTTGCGCATGTCCTGGCTGACGGTACGTTCCATGTTCTGGCGATGGCCGACGGAGCCCACAGCCTCCTGCTTGAGGGCAGTGACTGCAGGCGGGGCAAGCGTCGTGGGCTTCTTGTCGTCGGCCATGGCTGAGGTGGGTTGCTGCGTGTACATTGGGTGCCGCTATCGCTGCGAGAGCCCGTCGCCGGGGGGGATGGGCGGGTGCCCGAGGGCTGGCTGGTGCTGGGCTATGCGCAGAGAGCTGCCAGGACCATGGTGGGAAAGAGACGACGGTCCGGAAGAGTCGGGCGTGTAGGTCAAAGGTACGCGTTGTTGAGCAGGACGGTGGGTAGTGCTTGCTGACTGCAACGAGAGTGGGCCGCGAAACCGGGATGAGGGGACTAGTCGCGCTGCATGATGGTGCTAGGGGAGCGATTGGGTGATGTAATGAGCGTCGAATGGAGCGTTGGTAGTGTAGTGCGTGGGTGTGGGCAGTAGCAGTAGTGCCTGGGGGTGCTGGCGACGGATGGTGTGTTCCCTATTCGGCTGCGGCGGTGGTGGTGGTGATAAACGGACGGGAGAGGGGCACACAGTCGATGTCTTAGCCGGCAGCACGACGACTTGGGGACGAGGTGGACAAAAAAGAAACAACGCCAGGCGAGCGGATGAGCAGCTGCAGGCATGGAATGGGCCCCTTCGGCACGCTATCCAGCTGGCAAAAGTCCCCACGCAGCACGCAAGCACGCGTCGAGTGGAAGTCACACGGAAAACAGCCGTGCAGTGGGCGGAGACTAAGCCTGGCTAGCGCCCCAGCTACGGCTGCACATCCTGGTCGCCAAAATAACGGCAGAACGTCTTTCTTCTGTTTCACCCGACACTGCCACTGAACGGCGGCGTTGCGCAATCAATCCAGCCAGACAGCCATGGCTGCAAAGAGGGATGCCATGCTGCTGCCCTTGTGTTCATGTCCTCACCTCTGGCGCGCGCCACAGGCCTCCCGTCCACTGACCGCTTCCTCTCTGCATGCTCCCGGCAATCCCTGGATCAAGTGCAGCCCGTTGTGGCATTTGCTCGCCCATGTCTCTTGTCAGCTTGGGCGACGACACGAGACGACGCGGGCATGTAAACACTATTCTGCAAAACCACGCTTGTAGTCAGCCCTTACTATCTGCCCCTCTTCCCCAGCGCCGCCGATTGCGCCAAACGACAACTAGACTGCTCGGACAATAATGTCGAGCGGCTACGGTGCAGCATCTCGAACGCATGTTCACGCCAGCATCAGCCGAGCATCATCACCATGGCCCCCTCAATTAACACGGCCCAGCGTTGCACCACCTGTGCCGTTGTTGCTCTCGACAACAATCGTGCCCCTCGCCAGGACCTGCAGCGTCGCCGTGGATACACCACCTGGGAAGACGTGCAGATCGCTTCTGTCCGCCCAATCACACCCTCGTCGCATGCACCTCTGTTCCTTCCCCGTCTTGCTTGGACGCGGCCCAGGCCCGCTACGTCTGCACCTAAGCCCGGCTTGTCTGCGGCCATATAGACATTACACACACTGGAGCGAACCGCATGCTATTCCCGCTCCGTACCATTCCTATTCGACATTCATCAGGGAACCGTCTAGAGAGCTCCATGTTGGATGCGTCCAGACAAATCGTGTCCAAGTGCAGCGCAGCACCACACCCTCACCAGACTAGCTTTGCGTTAGCGACATTCGCCACCTGGACAACGACGTGCATCGAGAGGGGATATTGACTAAGATTTATTGAATAACGGCCAGATGATGTTACATGCCATGACATCTCCCAGTGTGCCGAAGCCGAGCGTTAGAGACGATGCGATAACGCTGCCGCTTCCGTGCCGAAACCTTCGCTTTATCACGTGCTGTTCCGAACGTCCGTGGATGTATGCTTCAAGTACAGTTTACACCATTGACCGTCAAGCTAGTCAAAGTACACTGCCTCCGGCTTGTGCACACAAATCTTCCCCGACGATTCACTCTTGAGTACCACCCTGGGATCTTCTTTGCTCGCCTTGACGCTCTTTCCATCAACCGTCTTCTCCTCATACAGGACCTCGACCACTTCGCCGTCGACGTAGCCAGGTAGTGAGTGCCATTGAACTTTCTGGCCCTTCTTCGGTACCCGAGTCTTGTCGCCGGCAGCTCCAATTGGTTCATCATGCTTTCCACCCGCACTTTTCTGTTTCTTGCTCGGAGCCTCTGCATTCGCACCGCGTCCACGCTTTTTGCCCGGGTGGTCTTCCTGCGCTGAGCCTTTGGACTTGCGATTAGACTCCAAGAACTTCTGGTATTCCCTTTGATCGTTCTCCATGTGGTCTGGGTCATCCCACTGTGTGGTGCAGTCCGTCTTGCTCTTCTTTTCGATCTTGGTATATGTGTTGGTATCGTCCTCTTTGCTAGCATCCTTTCTGGCGTGAGCAGCCTTTGAAGTGTTGGCGACGTGTTGCTTGCCCTCCTTGCTTCCTTCCTGCTTCTTTGCATCTGTCTCTTCCTTTTCCTTCTCACTCATCTGTTCCCACGCCTTCTTCGGTAGGTACCGATGTTCTAGACCATTTTCATCTTTCGCGCTTCCGCTGCCTTCTTTGGTCTGCCACTCCTCCTCTGTCCATTTGTCGAGGTGCTTCGCACTGTCGTCCTTCTTATCTGTGGTATAGTCTCCGCCGCGTTTCTTGTACTCAGAAGCCATCATCTGCGCCTGCAATCAACGTGTCAGTGCTGCCCATAGTACCCGCGATCATTGGGTATACCTTTCGAGCGGACCATTGGCCAGGCGCACCTCCTTTTCCGCCAGCCTGAATCTCTTCCTTGACCTCATCACGAAGCTCTGGATCTGTGTACTTATCGTCGGTCTTGGAAGGCATTTTAGATGACTTTAGTCGAGTAGCAAATCTTGGAGAAATTGTAATCACACAAGGCGCACGGTATGCGGAAGCAAATGACAACGTTCGGGAGAAAACCGTGCGATACATTCCAGAAGAACGGGCGTCCAGCAACCAATCTTTGTACTACCCCGGATTTCCTACCACTGACGTACAGGTACCTGCGCAAGCTCCGACCCTCCTCATCTTAAGCACCCAGCCACCCAGAATCACCTACATCATGAAGTCTTCACAATTCTTCTTCCAGGCGGCCAGAGCACCTTGAATGCTGGTACGGCACGTTTCGCCCCTTTCACAAGCGCGTCGGGATGACATCAATGACTTCTTGATATTTCGCTTTGGGATGGTGTCGACGCTCGGACCCGAGGCTGCGCAAAGAATGAGGAGAAGCCACTTAACGTACAGCACCCGGTTAACTACTCGACAAGTCTCGCGAACCCCTAAACCCCTACGCTGGAATGTCGTCGCGCAGGTAGGTGCACTCATGTCGCACATTTCCCCGGCATGAAGACGCATTGCGCGTCTTTTCAGCATTCAAGCCAGACAGCTCCTCAGATCATGCGCGCTCTACGCCGATATGGGCCGGTCCGAAGCTAGCGTGCCATAGGCATGGGCTAGTTGTCAAGCGCAGCCATCACTTTGCAATTACTGTTCACTATCCTGCATTTACCTGCGCAAGTGACTGGAGGGCGCATGCCGTTGCGTGTTTCAATATGGAAAACTGTAGAACCATTGTTTTTGTGGAGTCAGCAAAGTCTATGAAACGTGATCAGCATCGAGGCGCACGTCTTGAAGCATCGTCGTATCGTCGCATCAACAAGATTCTGTTGGTCAAGTAAAGTATCTTGAGCTCATGTGATTATCTCTGATTGTCTCTGTCAGCTCAGGTCAGCTTGTCAATATTGAAATAAATTCTCTCCAAAGAAAAGTCCTAACCATCACGCTTTTCGACTGGAATCACCCTGATTTGGAAAGTTGGTAGCTCCCTGCAAAGCGTGAAGGCAGGCTAGCTATCGATCTATCAATTCGGCAATCGCCCCACCATTGCGTAGTCTGAAGGATCGTGATATGGGCAAGCCATTCTCTTTTGCTGTCTCCTGGCTGGAGACTCCTCGAGTTTTCTCGACGACAAGGGCGCTGTTGTTCAAGCTCATGCAGTCTGATCCCTATATTCTTACTTTTCCTGCCGACCCATATGTTACCATGAAATTCACGTTTTGGCTAATGTTCGGCCAAGTACAAGCACGGTACGCACTACCTTAGCAGTGCTTAGGGTGACCTTCCGTCATGGCATCTAACGCGTGCACTATCTTCAATAACGTATCTGCACTGCAGCCAAATTTCTCTACCTCTCCTGAGATTTACGGTTACGACGGCTGTGTGAGAGTTGCTAGTAAAGTTACAAAAACGCCTTCTCCGTGTGCGGCGTACGGTAGCTTCCCTATACTCATTGAAACTCTCATCTACTACACCCTTTGGAGGCTCCTAGACAGAACCGGCGGGTTTCGAGAGGACACCATAATGTGCTGGCGCCCTTTCATCCACACAGTAGGAGCATCTAGATGCGAGAGTGAGCGCCTGACCTACCCTAACAGCTGTTTGTGGAAGGCTTTTGAGAAACATGGAGTAGGGCCATGGTCCACATATGATGTAAAGGTTGTAATCTAACATTATTGACGTCTGCGGTGAAAGTCCTATAAGAATGTGTGCACGTAGTCGCAGTGGTCAACGTACATCTCTCGCTGTCTTTGTAAAAGCATACTCAACTATTCCTAACGATGCGTCTTGTTCCAGTCTTGTTCGTAGCGTCCAGCACGGCACTTCCTGCTGTACTTCACTCCCGGACAGCCCTACTGAACGCACTTCTACCTGACATCTCCCTCCCGATTGACTTCTCTTTCGGCGTCCGCGTACCAACTTCCTCCAACCCATCTTCTTCCAACACTCTAGCCCTCTTGGTGAACGGCTACCAGATTCAGATTCCGCTTATCGCAAAATCTGGGACTCTCGTCTCTTGGATAGCAAACTACGCAGACGGAAAGCCATACAATACGCAATTCACTTCCATCAACCCGTCGGCCCCTAGAAATATAACTACAGACTCAGACTCCACCTCACAGCAAGGTGGAAACAGCTTCACAAACGCAACAGCGTTAGCAGATGGTCGACAGGCTCGTGTCATCACCACATCCTTCTCCTCGGGCAATGCCGCATCTGCCGCAGCGGCGGCTCTTGACGGGACAACCTCGTCTTCCACATCTTCATCAGGAGCCTCCAACAGCACAGCAGTTGCTACCACAAATGCATTGGGCGAAGTGCTCATCTTGACCTCTGCCAATACCGCCAACGCCTTGAACTCGCAATCGATTCAGAATGCGCGAGGCGCGGAAGCAGCATCGTCATGCGCCGCCGACTCGGGCCCAGCTGCATCCGCAGAAGCTGAGCAGATAAACAGCCTTTACATTCCTATTGGGACTTCTCCCGATGGCAAGGATACCTACTGGTTGAAAAGTTCGGCCTATGCGGCGTGTTCGGCGGGTGTGGATGCACCGACACAGGGCGGTAGCTCGAGTTCAGGTAGCCAGGCCTCTTTGACGGGGGTGAGCAGCAGTGTTACTTGTAATGGGGCCACGAGCAATGACCAGACAAAGAGCACGACATACAAGGTCAGTGTCAAGGGGAGGTATACTCTGTTGAAGGGGTTTAACGGCGCGGTTGGTGGACAGCGAGTTGCAGACAGTCAAAGTCAGTGTTAGATGAGTTCGAGAAGATTCGTCGTTAGTGTACTTTGTAGAGATGAGAGAAAGCGATTCTTTGAAATGCTATTCTTGTTCTAAGTCCTGAGTGCCGTTGTTTGGTATGAGGATCGTTACGTCTTCGGCCAGTAATAATTTGAAAGCGATTGATCAAACTGCGGCTAGACATGTATACCTCGTTCGTCTTTCTCACCGGGTCGAGTAAATAAAATTTTATTGTTGCCTGAACTCGGAGCGTTTTGCGCTTCTTTTTACACGGATTTCGGAAGTACGTTTCCAGTGAGACGTCTCTTATCCACTCTTGTTTTTACAACCACGATCACCGCACAAACAATAAGGCTACTGCGAAGAGTTTCCTCTCACAATCACTTCTTTCTGTGTTACCACGACGTCGTTGCGATTAGATGGTACAATAGCAATCGCCTGTCAGACGCACAAGGGTTTCAGTGGTGGAACAACAAGTCGTGCCAGCATGATGGCCCCAAGGCCATTCAAACACGCATACGCAGACTCACCGCCTTTTCGTTACGGCATGCCGAAGAATGAAGACGATGGCAAAAAGCATGGAAGCACCAAGTGGAGATCAGCGGGTAATCGATACGGGGGCAGGGAGCATGGGCCTCCATCGCCAAGATGCGGGGAGAGCTCCTGCCCCAACATGGATGGCTAACGGCACCAGCCATGCAAGGTACCACAGCTGTTGTAGCGTGCAGCTGACGTTGAAGCCATCTCTACATAACCCGCGCCCAAACATCCTCGCACGATCTCATCTTCATCCAACATGGGCGGAGAATCTCATCGCAATATGCCGGTGCCGGTCGCGAAAGATTACCCCCAGCTGGCGGCTGGTCCGGTTGGCAAGCAGATCCACAGCATCTATCAGAGCCGCTTGAGGCAGTTTGTTGATGGCGGACAATACAGGGAACAGAGTCTTATCGGGTAAGCATACAGCTACACCAGTGCCACAGCTCCGACTCCATTCCTAGCTTCGAGATGCTCATACGTCATCTAGCAAGCTCACCGAAGCTGTTGCGTCGGGCACCGACTGGGTCAAGCTCTCCGTCTACTCGCCCCCGAACCTCTCGCGTCCTCTGTTCAAAGAAGCTACTTCTCATGCGTTCCATCCTACCAAGGTCGGCGAGTCATTCGGTCCCAGCTGGTCGACGCACTGGTTCAAGGTCCAGCTTACAGTTCCAAAGCACATGCTCGACAAGGAACATCTTGAGTTCGTATGGGACGCCAACAACGAGGGGCTGATCTGGACTGAAGATGGACACACTGTCCACGGGCTGACCGGTGGTGGTGAGAGAACGCAATGGATCCTGCCCAAAGCCTACAGAGACGGCAAGGAGCATACCTTCTACATCGAGATGGCTTGCAACGGCATGTTCGGGAACGCACCCGGTGGCGATTCCATCCAGCCACCTGCACCCGACAAGTACTACACGTTACACACCGCCGAAGTACAGGCAGTCAACTTGGAGGCAAGAGCACTCTACTTTGACTTTTGGGAGATCTCAGACGCCGCCCGCGAGTTTCCTGGAGACTCAACGCAGGCTCACGATGCCCAGCAGGTCTGCAACCGCATCATTGACGCTTTCATTGCCGGCAATGGAAGTCAAGAAAGCATCAAAGCAGGTCGCAAGATTGCCGCCGAGTACGTGGGCAAGGATGTAGACTCGCACAAGGTGTACGAGAGTGGCCAGGAGGCCATCGTACACGGCATTGGCTATTGTCACATAGACACTTGTTGGCTGTGGCCCTTCGACGAGACCAAGCGTAAGGTCAACCGATCATGGTCGAACCAGTGCGACCTCATCGAACGATACCCCGAGCTTCGCTTCTGCTGTTCACAGGCGCAACAATACAAGTGGCTTGAGCAGTACTACCCCTCTACGTTTGATCGTGTCAAGAAGAAGGTCAAAGAGGGCAGTTTTCAGCCTATCGGCGGCAGCTGGGTCGAGCACGATACCAACCTTCCTGGCGGAGAATCGCTCATTAGGCAGTTCTTGTACGGTCAACGCTACTTTGAAAGCAAGTTTGGTCAGAGATGCCGTACATTCTGGTTACCTGACACATTTGGATACTCAACGCAATTACCCCAAATCTGCCGCATATCTGGTATGACGAGATTTCTTACACAGAAGTTGAGTTGGAACAACATCAACAATTTCCCACATACAACATTCAACTGGGTCGCGCTGGACAACAGTCAGGTCATCTGTCACATGCCGCCATCGGAGACGTATACCTGCGAAGCAAACTTCGGAGACGTCAAGCGCAGCGTTACACAGCACAAGTCCCTGGACCAGGACAAATCGTCTTTGATCGTCTTTGGTAAAGGGGATGGAGGCGGCGGCCCGACTTGGCAGCATCTCGAGAAGCTCAGGCGGTGCCGCGGCATCAGTGACACAGCTGGTCTTTTACCTCGTGTTAAGCTGGGCGACTCGGCGGATGACTTCTTCGACCGTCTAGAGAAGAAAGTCGAAAATGGCACCGAGCTTGTGACGTGGTACGGCGAGCTGTACTTTGAGCTCCACCGTGGTACATACACTACGCAGTCTAACAACAAGCGCAATAACCGCAAGGCCGAGATCATGCTAAGGGATATCGAATATCTTGCGACTCTGGCTACAATCAAGAACGGCTTCGGCAAGAAGGGCTCGTACAAATACCCGAAGAAAGATATTGACGACATGTGGGAAAATGTGTTGTTGTGTCAGTTTCATGACTGCCTACCTGGAAGTTCAATTGAAATGTGCTACGATGACTCTGACCGCGTAAGTTGCTGCCCTCCTTGTCAGCAGCTTCCCACTAAATGTTGCTAGATATATGCCGAAGTTTTTGCCACTGGCGAGCGTTTGCTTTCCGATGCCCTTACTGAACTCGGGTTTAACGATGAAAGTCACTGGGACCATGATACGAAACTTTTCGCAATGAACACTCTACCGTGGAACCGTAGCGAGATTGTCAAGCTGCCTAGCTTGGCGAGCCGGACGAAGTATGGGATGGCTAATGCTCAGTACGGTCTCGCTCACCGTGACGGGTCTCAAAAGGGGTTGGGCGCTCTGAACGTCTACCCCTTGACCTCAGCATACCCTGCTTCGAAGGCGTCCATTGAAGAGATCCATACCAATGTCTTTGAGCTTCGAAACTCCCAATTCATTGTGCAAGTCGCCAATGGCGCCGTCACTTCGCTCTTCGATATCGCCGCAGATCGCGAACTCATCCCCAAGGGTGCCAAAGCTGGCCAGCTTGTCATCTATGACGATAAGCCACTTTATTGGCAAGCCTGGGACGTCGAGGTCTACCACTTGCAATCTCGTCAAGAACTCGAGCCGAGCAAGGTGACTATCGCAGAGGACAGCGTACACCGAGTCAGTCTTGAGATCGAGACGAAGATTTCTGACAAATCCTGGATCAAGACAACGCTCAGTCTACCTGCAGCTGTAGGAAACACACCCAGCGCCATTGAGTTCGATGCAGAGATCGAATGGCACGAGACGATGAAGTTCTTGAAGGTGGAGTTTCCCGTCGATATCGTGAACACAGAAGCCAGTTACGAGACACAATTCGGAATTGTACGCCGACCCACACACTACAACACAACATGGGACATGGCCAAGTTCGAGGTTTGCTGCCACAAGTGGGCTGATTTGTCTGAAGCCACATACGGTGTCTCTATTTTGAATGACAGCAAATACGGTTTCGCCGTAGCCGGAAATGTCATGCGCCTCTCACTTCTTCGTGCGCCCAAAGCACCAGACGCCCACGCCGATATGGGAAGCCACAAGACTCGCTACGCCATCTTCCCCCACAAGGGCGGTCTGGACGAACGCACAGTCCGCAAAGCCTTTGAATTTAACAACCCGCTCAAGATTGTCGGACGTCAAGGTCCTCTGTCTACTCTGCATAGCAGTCTGCTGAATCCTTTTCATATCCACGGCGCACCCAACCTTGTGCTAGACACTATCAAGCGTGGGGAGGATGATGAAGATGTCAGCCGCGGTGGATTACCGATCAAGAAGGGTCATTCCATCATTCTGCGTATTTACGATAGCTTGGGCGGGAAGAGCAAGGGTGTGCTAACGTGGGGTGATGTTGACGTCAAGAAAGTAATCAGAGTCAACGCACTGGAAGACGAGGAGGGCGAACCTTTGGTGATCAGCGACATGAGGGTTGGAACAGAAGAGAATGGTGAGAAGGGTGTACCGGTTGAGATTCGCGCGTTCGAGGTGGCAACATACAAGCTCATTTTGGCGTAATGATGATGCAGGTTATTTGAGGGATGAGTAATGACCAGGAATGGTATGCATATGGACTTTCCTTCAGCTATGTGGAGTCAAGGTTTTTGGGGTATTTTCAGCGTCTCAGTATACATAGTTGAGCATCAAATATAACCACTTTGTGTCATAGTACCGATAGCCAGCATACTATTCCATGTGAATGTGAAATACAATCCATTGTATCCAAAACGCCAATAATGCTGTGTCCCAACCTCTATGTATCAATGGCTAGGCTTTCAGCTTGCATCATACCGTGACTCTTGGACACAAAGTTCAGCTGTCCTATAGGGCACTCACCCTGCTCACTACTACATGAAGAAAACAAACCTAGTGGATGCGATCCAACTTGAGCCTGTTCCTGGCAATCTTGTCATCAACCTGGTCCGTCTTGCCAGTGATGCGTGTGATGTGGGTATTTTGCTTGTCGACCTCCTCGCCCATTGCTCTACCAAGGTGGTTGAGGTTCTTGGCCATGCCGTGGAGTGCATCTGTTCATAGGATAGTCAGTATATGCGCGATCACGGCCAATCATAATGACAGAGAGTTCTGGTATAGGACGATGAACAGGAAAGACATACCCAAGTTGCCATCGATCTCATTCTCCATGGCATCATCTTCCTCGTCGGCCTCGAACTGGAACTTGGAGCGCGCGGCAAGCGAGCTCTTGTTGGGGCCCGCTGGGCCACCTCCCTGTTGTAGCTGGCGCTGAGCTTCGTTCGCGCGAGCTCCAGACTCCCACTTGGCGCGGTTGGTGGCTTCACGGGTCTCGCGGTCGCGCGCGTGCTGGTCCATGGCCTGTTGCATTTGCTTCTCGCGCTTGGAGTTGCCTGTGAAGGGGTTCGGGACGATGGAGAACATGCTTGCATTGATGCCTGGCGACGCTTTAGTCAAGACGGTTACTGATAACGTAGGGTAGGTACTCACGAGCCAGTTCCTTGGTTTGGCCATTAGCCCTGTCACTCTGGATGGAGGCAAGGTCGAGATTGCGTTCAGTGCTAGCGACTGGTCAGCTGTGCATGCTCATGGTCAAGTCGGGCCAGACTCACTTGTGAATACGCTCTCCTTGGGCCGCTAGGGTTCCCAGGGTTCCGCGACCAGTTTCCAAGGCCTGCTCAGCAAGACGTAGAGCATTCCTCGTACTAGCAACGTCTTGTTGCTTCATGAACTTGATCTCTTGCTTTGTGGCGTCGATGTCCTCCTCTTCTTGTTCCTCAGCCGTCAATTGACGGTCTTCATAGGTTCCATAGCCACCAGGTGTGGATCCGTAACCACCAGGAGCTGCATCGCCGTATGCGCCGCTCGGGGTGCTTCCATAGGCACCGCTCTGTCCAAGGGCGCTAGGCTGTTGGGCCGGCTGCGCTTTCTGGCGTTGGGGTGCATTGCCGAAAAGCTCGTTGCGGCCTGCTTCGGTGCTCATGGTGTCGTTGGAAGCGGTCCTTCCAAGGCCTCCGTAGCCGCCAGGTCGCTGGGGTGCACCTCCGCCGTAGCGGTCGTTTCCATAGCCTGACTGCGCGCCGTAGCTTCCTCCCTGGGCACCGTATCCACCCGCATTCTGTCCGTAGCTCTGACCTGGGCCTGTCACGGCTGGCGTCTTCTCCTGTCGAAACGATGTGTCCTGACCACCAGGGGAGTAGGATGGGGGTGGCTGCGCGTACGGGTCCTTGGCTACAGGCGCGGCATATGGATTCTGGGCTGCTGGGCTAGCTGTTCCAGCCTTGTCTTTCTTCTTGGAGAAGAGTCCCATGGTTTATGTGTAGAGGGAGGAGTCTGTGGAGGGGTTTTGGCGGGAGATTCGTGTCGTGTATGCGTCGGTATTAGGGGTCGGTGCGGTGAAAGCTGACAGGTCGGGAAGCACCAAGGGAATTGTGGGGTGCCTTATCGATTGGCCTAGTCAAAGTTTACTGGACGTCCTTTCTGATCGTATACGCAAACTCGAAATAGGGAGATGGAAGGGATGTACACGGCGAAGAGGCGACGTCGCAGTATATGAATGTCACAGACAGAAGAAATCGTGTTTGAGCAGTCGATGTTTTGCTGCGTCTGGTGTTTCAATCACTTCAAGCGCCCAACCTGCCGCTAGTGAGAAGGCGGAGTGAGTGGAGTACGCCACCGCGTGTGGCTGAGGCGATGCCAGGAATAGTTCACCAGCCTGGGTACATGTACGTCTACAGACTTGATCAAGCGTTCAGACAGGTTTTGTTGTCGTTCCCATCCCTCAAGGTTACCGTACCCATCGTATTATCACATCTTGGGTACCACGGTCCGTAAGGCTGGCGCATCTCCGGGCCCACATGCCCACTTCAATTTGGTCCCTGCATATCACAGAAGCACGTTCAGATCTCTTGCGAAAAGCGACAAAAACTAAAACTCCTAAGTTCACTTCACTATGCTGAATCTGGGTATCATTTTTCTACATCCTGTATCAACGTCGTGATATATACAAAGTGCGACAAGCGTTTCACACCAACGAGGAGCAAGTTGTTGTCCACTGCGAAGTGTTAGTAACGCTACGTTGTCCAGATTGCGCTGTCTTCTTCATGCATGACTTCACCATCAGAGGATGGCAGGTCTTCATGTTCCTCTTTCGTCCATATCTCATTTCCTGCTACCACAGGGAACGACGTCAAAACCCTGCTGATGTCCCCCCACCATACCTCGCCAAACCGCCGATACCAGTCTACTGTAACTTTCAAACCTTCGTCGAAACTGGTCTTGGGTTCCCACCCCAATGCGGTGAGCTTTGATCCATCTGTCGCATAGCGTTGATCATTAAATGGTCGATCCTCTGTGTACTCTACCCATTTGGAAACCTCAGCAGAAGAGCCGTGGGGGATCCCGAAGACATTTAGCAGCCTGCTACAAATTTCCGAATTCGAAATCTCGTCCTTTGACGCGATATTGTAGATCTGACCAACCTGGCCCTTGTGCAATATAGTGTCTAGTGCATCCACTATGTCACCCGCGTAGAGGTAGCGTCGTGTGGGTGATCCATCACCGTGCAGAAGGAGCTTCTGTTTCCGTTGTAGTAGCATGATAAACTTTGGGATGATCTCTGTATCAGTCAGCTTCGTGGGTTTTCTCTAGCTTCACAGAAGTGCCTACTCTCAGGGAACTGATGCGGCCCATACACATTGTTCGCCCGGACAGTGATCAGTGGCAGCTTGAAGCTGCTCCTGTACGCGCTGACCATCATCTCCGCTGCAGCCTTGCTCGCCGAGTAAGGATTCGTGGGCGCCAGTATGCTCGTCTCGCCCAGATCTGCAGCTCCAATTGGAACGTCGCCATACACCTCGTCCGTGGAGATGTGTATAAACCTGGTGACACCATGTTCCCTCGCTCGCTCGAGCAAGACGTGTGTGCCGTAAACATTCGTGTTTGTGAACTCGTACGAATTGCCAAAGCTGAGGTCGACGTGCGATTGTGCTGCGAAGTGGAAGATGGTTTCGATCTTGTGTTTGCGCAGTACACGCTTGACATCTGCGGGCGATGTGATGTCACCTTGTTCGAATGCGAAATTTGGTCGGTCGTCGAGAATTCGCGTGTTGTTGAGCGTGGCGCAGTAGTCTAGCTTGTCAAAGGAGACGACATTGTAGTGTGGGTATGTAAGGACCACATGCCGCACGAACCAGCAAGCTCTGCTCCTTGGTCAGTCGTGGTCTAGTTCAAGCAAAAGTCAAGAGACGCACAGCTCACAACTTCCCGTGGTCTCGTCGCGACGTACATGAAGCCGGCTCCACCTGTAACCAAAATGTTCTTCGCGTCAGGGAGAGGTTCGAAGTTAGTACTACCGATGAGTATCGGCGCCTGCTTCCAAAGCTCCTGCTTGACATGCGATCTCGGATTAAGAACTGTCGACCCTCGTCGGCCTGGTATTGTTAGCGTCTGGGTTGGACTGTGCCTTGCATCGCATGCTGCAGGTGGGGACTCACGCTTTACGCCATTGGTGCCATTGACAACATAGTGGGCAGTGTCGGGATTTTGGACATAACTCATGGTCGTGATGACTTTTGCTCTTGTCAAACGAAAGCTGTCAAAGGCTTTCTTGACATGCTCATATAAGGTCCAAACGATGTATACCACCGTGTCACGTCTGGCGCGTCACTGGCCGCCCGTGTTTACGAAGCTGAATTAGTGCTAACTTGTAACGGAGATGTACCCGCCTGGTTACCTTACGTCATCTCCGAAAGCATGAAACCTCACCATCATTGCACTACGACAAACCCCAACTAGATTTCGAACCTCTCGAAGCTGACAAAGTGATGCTCTAATACCGTTTCTTAGCCTTTGGCAAACGACACTATTCGGGCTCCAGACCACATCGTACTGAACGCCATGCCTTAGGTCTGTCGAATGCACAGCCCAAGCCTAGACGCGTCATCGACAATATCCTTCTTCAGCACAATTGAGGACCGAATGTTACTACAGCGGCGGTATTACACGTATCCACTATTTCACTTCCAAATTTCAATAAGTTTTCGTTCGTTGTCGTCTCTTTCCGTACAAATACCGGATTGATCATTTTCCCAAGATCGCACTCTGCATGCCGCCTCTTTCGCGTATCCATGACCTTTTTCCTCTTGGTAAAATTCAAGGTTTTTGAGTTTCAAGTACAAAGCGACATGGTTCACAGCGTATCACACATGTACAAGACCTAGGTATGCACCTCGAGGATCCGATCTGCGGTCAGATGGCCAGATTGGGTTGCCCCACCATAGTGTAATGTGGGGATGACAATATACTGCTCTTCGAGGACGATTCCAGCATTCTGAATAGAACAAAAAGCCAAGTATGGACCTATGACCTTGTATTCCATCACTATCACTGGAAGAAATCAACACTAAGCACATCACCTTGTACTACGACGATGGGGTTCAGTAGAGCAGCAGAGTGGTCATATTTAGGGACTATGGGCTTATGGGCTGTTAGTCTGTTCACCCTTGGGTGGATTGCTCTCATATTGGACTACAGTCGCATGCTGTATTTGAGATGGCGAATGGTAACCGCCCGCTTCTGCCTATCCTTATGTCTCTAGAGAATTCAACTCATACACTGGCAGCCGCCTGGACCACTACCATGGCCAATCATTGGCAATACATTCAGCTTACCGGAGGAAAAGCCTTGGTTTCTTATCGAGCAGCTATCCAAGGACTACAACTCTCCGCTTATCACGTTCTGGATTGGGCGGTCAGTCTGCACGGAAAGTTTTTGTTGTGGAGAGTGAGTAACACATTGCAGGAGGCCCACGATTTGGATCAACGACGCGTGGGCTGCCGACGAAGTCCTCGTAAAGCGAGCCAATATCTACAACTCTCGGCCGCGAATGCTGATGTTCGCCGAGTTGATGGGTGGTCAAAATAATCTACTGCATAAATACACATACACGAGAGAGCAGCGCGAGCGGTTCCGTGACCTCCGGAAGCTTACACACCAGGGCGTTGGGATTCAGCGGGTGAGTTGAAGTTGCGGTATGGCACGCTTCCCACTGACATAATACTTAGGTACAAAATTATCGCAGCCTCCAAGATGATGAGAACAAGGTAGTGGTGAAGGATTTGCTCACCACACCGGACAAATTCGTGTCACACTTCGAGAGATACGCTACAAGCGTTGTGTCAATTATCGGCTTCGGACGTCGGATCGCGGACTGCCAAGATCCGTTAATTACTGAAGTGATTGCTCAGATGCAAAACTCTGCTCAGATGGCAGTCGTCGCCAAAGACTTCCCACGCTTGATGGAGACTTTCCCATGTAAGTATCGGAGGCTCGAATGAAATCTAGCGTTAACGGCAAAAGGGCTTGCAAAATTCCCCGACTGTATTGCTCCTTGGAAGCGTGGTACACGGCGTTCCGCCAAACCCAAGTTCGGCCGCCATGACTTCTTCTTTGCTTTAGCAGAAGAGGCAAACCAGAGTTCAGGCGAGAACTACGCGAAGTATTTGTTTCGTGAAGCACCTCAGTACAATCTTCATCCACTCGAAATCTCCAATCTCGCCGCCAACCTGCTCGGTGCCGGAGCAGACACATCGAGTAGCACACTTGTTACGGCTGTACTAGCTATGCGCGCATTTCCTGAGACCCTCGATCATGCGTGGGATGAACTCGATCGTGTCGTGGGTCGAGCACGAAGTCCAACCTTAGATGACGACCTCCCATACCTCCGCGCTTTCACCAAGGAAGTCTTCCGCTGGCGGTCTGTTGCAATCATCGGAGGTACTGCCCACGCCCCTGTCCAAGATGACTATTGGAACGGCTATTATATTCCGAAGGGAACCTGGATGCAAGGTAATGTCTGGGCGATACATCACAATGAGCGCGATTTCCCAGATCCTGACCGCTTCAATCCACGAAGATTCTTGGACACGGACGATAAGAGACCATTCCCTGGGGAGAAAGGATATATGACTTTTGGATGGGGAAGAAGAAGTTGTGCAGGCCAAGCATTAGCGGAGCAGGGAACAAATCTTAGTGTCGCACGATTGGTGTGGGCATACAAGGTGGAACCAGAAGTGGACGAGCATACGGGGGAAGAAGTGCCTGTTGACATCTTCAACTACTCGTAAGTTATGCTTATAGATAGACCAATCGAAGGTTGCTGATCGTTGATAGGAGTGGGTCCAACTGGAAACCCCAGCCGTTCCGAGTCAAGTTTACACCGAGACACGAAGAGATCAAGCAAACCATTCTTCGGGAGGGCAAGCAAGCACTGAACGACTTGGCCAAGTATGAACGCGAGACTAAGTACACCTTCAGCACCTTTTATCAGTAGTGTTGAGCTGGGTTGCAATGATTTGATTATACTACAAGCAGTACCTATATACTAAAATGGCGACATGCGATGCGCAAGGGTCACAGCCAAATCATGCGGGATCTCCCTCAAGATCCCTAATCCGCTAGGTTGATCACTGCTTGATACGGTAAGGCGCCGAGCATCTCCATACATCTCCGCATAACACCCCTGCCAGTGCGGAGTAGACATGAACTTCTCCTCATTGCCCCACGACGCCAGCTCATATGGCTTGCAGAAGCTACTAGGACGGCCTGGCCTGGTCATCTCCTGCTGCCTAAGGCTACAGATATTTCTTCTTATCAATAGGTAGCCATCACTTACTGTATGGACTGCAATGGCAAAACTCCAGTAGACAACCTTGTGGGCT
>Ga0265797_10002240_pt1 | contig 32842 bp, 31 predicted proteins | sample P2T30metagenome_FD_192433 | JGI IMG/M metagenome (GOLD analysis project Ga0265797, IMG submission 192433) | Plant litter microbial communities from East Loma Ridge, Irvine, California - P2 T30 | ecosystem: Environmental > Terrestrial > Plant litter > Unclassified | place: USA: California... | reverse complement strand
CGGTTCCCGTCTTCAGGCAGTGTCGATGAGAGCTTCCCTGCCTCATCATCTGACTCCAGTCGCCAGATCCTTATTCGGTTGTCTCGGCCATGTCTAGACACAATCTGGAGTCAGTATAACCCAGCACGTAATAGCGTAACAGCTGGTGGAAGTGGAGAATGATTTAACACTGTCCTAAGGTGAGTTGCAGGGTGTTGTAACATGACTCACGTGATGATATTTGCTTCTCCCCATTGTGCGAATCCTAAAATGGGGCCATCGTGGGCTGGCCAGACTGCAAGTGGTCGCTTAGTCTGAACATTCCAAAAGACGACCCAGCCATCTGCGTCGCCTGTCAACAGACGGCTATTCTGGCGCACAAACAGAGTACTGTGAATGTGCGCGGCATGGCCACGAAGGATAGCGGTAGGCTGTGCGGGTGGGAGGGTGGCTATCTGGCGCTCTACGGCCATGAGCAAGCTGAGGTATTAGTTTCGGGCAGGCCGGCGCGAGAGACGATCGTCTAGAAGCGATGGTGGGGCCAGTGATGAGCGGTTGAATGTCGGTTATAGAACGCGAACGACGGGTACATGCGCAGTTGGCACGATTGCGGGCTAGGCTTTGCCTTCTCAGATGGTGCTTGATTTTGGTGCGCTAATGTTATCTGGCAGCTGCTGTAGGGGAGCAGTGTAGCCATGGTGGATGGTAGAGAGGAAGATGAATCATGTCCTTTCAGCTCGAGTGGATACAAAGGCGTCGCCAGGTGTTCAAGGATGCCAGGTGCTATGACAGTGCAAAGATTGCCGAAGCGTACAGGGATCTATTCTGGTCTTGAGCTTAATCACAAAACTCTACAAGATTAGACGAGCAGCAATGCAGCCAGTCAGCATCTCACGGAGCGTTGAAGCTGCGCGGGCGCAACGCGACATGCAGATACCAGAAGCCGGTTGGGCGACGTGTGTCTGCAAAACCCATCTATCTGCTCAGTAATTTCTGGCGTATTGTATAGCTGAAGACAAGTGACCCACTTAGGCCCTCATGTCAACACTCTCCCGCCTGCGCCACAATGCGTAGCTCTTAGCTCTTCGCACGAACTACCACGAAGGATGCTAATGTGCTGGGCAGTACGTCTCGCTGCAGAAATGATATACAGCAATTGAGGGTCCGCGGGACGGGAAGAGCGGTTTCCATGCTACGTCGCCGAAGGTCACAACGAATCCAAGCAAGTTTGCATATCATTACCGGGAGGGCGCGCACATCATGGCGTCGCACCCCGGACTGGCGCATACCAAGGCCCAGATGTCTTCCGGACAGCGCATTTCTCCTTCCTCTTCGTCCTTCGTCTTAGGATCGTCGTGATAATTCTCCAGCTGCCCACATTTTGCTATCCGGGATCCCGGAATATGTCTTGTTTCAGAGTATAACTGTCAACGTTACAGGCCCCTCGGTTCACGGCCTCGCGTACACCTGCCCTCGCAACCCTCCCTGAGCACTCTCCTATCGTTCGTCATAGCCTGCATTCACGCCAGCCCGCTCAGGTATAATCCAATATTCCACCTCTCCTCGCGACTCGCTCTCGACTCTTGTTTGCTTCTGTCCCGCCAAAAGCACCGCCTTGTCCCATGACTTTCCTGGCCCACCCCTCAACCTAGACACCTTCGCGTTCCTGCATGTTAGTTGCGGCCGAACGCCTGCAGAAACCCTCTTGCGCAGCTCAGCACTGGACAACACGACCTCAGAAATACCCCGTATCCCTGCGCCTGACGTTGGACTTTTGTATTCGCATCACTACAGCGAAGCCGCGCCCTTGTATTTTCTCCATTGCCTTTGAAACATACCCTGTTGCGACCGCCCTACTGCGACTCTGCCACCCTCGACCCAACCCACAACCTTCTGCCCTTACTCGACTATCGGACACCAAAGGCGAAGTGGAGGGGCCAACGGACTCGGTTCACTGCACGCCCTGTTACGGGGTCGTGGTCGCCCTGCGTCGGCGAGCGACGGCACAACGACTGTTTTCAAACGAGCCGCGTGTAGTCGAGGAACGTCAGCATGGCCAACACGGCTACACCACCGTCCAATAATGACTCGCCCACGAGCAAGCCATTGCCCACGAGGAAGAGAGCCAGCGATGCGACGCCCGACGACAAACCCAAGAGAACACGCACTGGCTGCTTGACATGCAGGGAGCGCCATCTCAAGTGCGATGAGACCAAGCCAACGTGCAACAACTGCCTCAAGTCCCAGCGCGAGTGCAATTGGGGCAAGAAGCTCAACTTCCTCGACACAACCTGCGAGAGAAACGCATACCTGATCCCCCAGGGTATCGACTACCAGATAGCCTTCATGGACGAGTCACGGACCATTGCTTCGGAATACGTAGGCGGTCGAGAGATGTATCCAGTCGAGGATATGGAAGCAAACGCACCCATGGGCAACAACGGTTTTGGCATGAGACCACCAACTTCGTCGCGCCAGCACATTCCTCCTATGCAGGGCATTGCACAGGAGTCGTACCAGCAAGCACAACTCTCCTATAATTTTGAACAGCCGGCACAGCAGCACCATGGACGTTCAAGTAAGTCAAGGTTCCGTGGAGAGAATTCCAGCTGACTCTCCCAGTATCAAGTTACTCAAACGGCCCAACACCGTCCCCATACACGATGGAACATTCCGCAAGCCCCGGGCCCTTGCCCACGCGCGATTACCTCAAGAGCCAGGAGGAGGTTTTATACATGCAAGTCTTCGTCGAGGAGATTGGCATTTGGATGGACAGCATGGATGCGCACAAGCATTTCTCACGCCTATTACCCTTTCATGCGCTGAACGAGCCTATGCTGTTACACGCTTTCCTCGCATGCGGTGCGCGCCATCTTGCCCTTGTCAATCCCAAGTATAGCGAAGAAAAGGCACTGCACTACTATGATGTAGCTACACGCGATCTGTTACACTCTTTGCAGGATCCCGACCGCGACACCTTCCTGTGTGCGACCACGGCGGTAATATTGAACGTATATGAAATTATGGGCGAACGTGCGCTACAACGGATGAACCACATTGCGGGAGCTCGTGCTTTGATCAAGGAATGCCGATGGAATGCTAGATCGACGGGCATTGGAGCGGCCTGTTTTTGGCTTAACGTTGGCATGGAGATCTTGAGCTGCTTGCACTTCAACTGGCAAGTTGCGTGGGATCCAGACGAATGGGGCATCGAGATGGACTTCACACCAGAGACCGAGTCGGGTAAGGAAGAAGTCTGGACACACCGCATTCTGTATGTCGTCGCAAGGATCTGCAACTTCCGTGCGTCAATACCGAGGAACCAGGAAGTCGCCAGGCAAACCTTGCAGGACCGACACAACGAATGGCTTCGGCTAAAAGACATGACGGACAGGTGGAACGAGAACATACCGCGCACCATGCACCCGATGGCATATCTATATCCTGGACAGACCATATCAGGCTCAGCGTTCCCTGAAGTCTGGCTAATCAAGAGGGCATCGATAATCGCGCGGCTCTTCTACCACACATCCCTTGTCTTACTAGCGCAGATCAACCCACTGCAAGGCCCTAGCGAACCTGACATGTGGGCTATGCTTGAGCAAAACTCCAAATTCATCTGCGGTATCAGTGCACACGTCAAGGACCGTGGTGTAGCCAGTGTCGCGCTTCGATCTCTCGCCATTGCTGCCGAACCACTTACGGACCGACGCGAACAAGAAGAGGTGCTCCAGATTTTCGACAAGATCAGGCAAGAAACAGGCTGGCGTGTAGGATTCGTCAATACAGAGCTGAAGCAGAAGTGGGGCTGGGATACACCGCAAAACCAAGAGCAGAAGCCACAGCAGCAACCACCGCCTCCGCCGCCTCCACAGCAACAGCAGCAAATGAACGGACATATGCAAGAAGGCAATGTTGTATATCAACAACAACAACAGCAGCAGCAGCAGCAGCAACAACAGCCCCAAGTCGTCGTCCAGCAGCAGATGCCGCAAGTCTCGGTAGCACCTGCTCCGGTACAGCGGCGCGCTTTTGGCAATCCTCTGCTTGTGGCAGACTTCAGCATGCCACAACACCCATACCAAACCCACTATGTACCCGCAAACATAGTCCAGCAACAGCAACCGCAAACATTACTCCAACCGCCACTGACCGCGATGAACGGATATGGCGGGCAACATTTCTTCTAGCAATCTTTAGCACGACCTCAACTGCTGGTTCTGGTTTTTCGTCTGACTTCTGGATTTGTATTATTTGGCTCTTGCTTCATGACCATTTTCATACAAGGGGCAAGGCGCTTGGGTTTCTATATCTGTGCCTGGGACAAGAGTCACTTTCTTAACGATGTCATGAACAGCATATTTGCGATACCTAATAACAAGATCACGAGGAGGATATTTTGAGATAGGATGGTACACATGGGACATTTGTAAATATATACCCTTGGATTTGAAAAGATATGGGTGGGAGCTGCTCTTGTGAGCATCTGTCCCCATTTACACTTGCACACCTCCTCCAAGCCCTTCCTTTGATAGCGAGTCACGGGCTTGCATTCTGATCGTGCACCATCGAAACTACGATATGGAATCGCATCTCCACTCGCTGATAGCTCGGATCTTGAACGCTAGCTGGGACCCGGTATTCCCTTCGGCAAAGTTCCGTTTGGTGTGATTGAGCTTCGTCGACTAGTCATCATTAGGCCGCCCGTCACTTCAGCCCTGACTCTAGCTTTGTACGCCACAACTACTAGTACAACGCAATTCCTCCATCTCCATCTGATTTTGGTAAAAGCACTTGCACATTAACGCCTCCGGTTGTTCAATTGAAGCGACGGGATGGATATGAGTGGGTTGCGGCCATATACGGAAGGTGTGTTTATGGGATTACCCCTTTCCGCTGCACTGCACAACATGCAGCTTTATGCGGGACCACAGTATGTGGCTGCTGACATTCCAATCTCACGGTATTTTCCTCACTCCCAAACACGTTGCGTACGGGATCTGTTTCCTATAATTTGTTGTTTGAGCAAAGACCACGAGTACGAGCAGTTCGTCGATCAGGTTCGCGACATTCGGCACGACATATCCACATGCAGAGGATATCTTGGGCGACTCTGCAAATCGACTATCCATTACGCTAACTTTGTAATTATTCTATTGGTCGGGATTAACGGAGTGGTGGCGCTTTCCCCTGTGTTTTGGCGAGTCAGTGCTCGACTGTGCCGCAATATGCGATATAACCAAGCGTCTCGCGTGCCTAACAAAGGAAATACGAATAGGCATCCAGCCGCCAGCTACGCCACACGAAACTTGGCTTGTGTATCATCTCGGAGGAACATTGCTACTTGAAGATGTCAGCAGTACCTCGCGTAGATCTCCCCTGGGAATCACTCTTCTCCTATCCTTCTCGTTCTCTTCAAGATGCGTCATGATTTCTGGGACGAGAAAACTACGTACTATGGGCCGAGAAGACATTCTTCTCCTGCAGGACAAAGGAAACGTAGCCGGCGTGCGGGACTTTTAGGGATCGCAGTCTGCTTTCTCGTTGTCTACCAATTTCTCTTGCCGCAGCAAAACGAGACCACTGTCCATCCACAAGGCGCCAACGATACATCTAGCTCTGGGTTGTCCTCTGCACAGCAAATTTCTCAAGGCGCCGAAACACCATTGTGCCCGGAATCGCCAATCGCAAACGATGTCCTGGTAGTTCTTCGAACAGGGGCGACAGAAGCCCTTGAGAAGCTACCGGTTCACTTCGAGACAACACTTCGTTGCGTGCCAGACTATATCGTCTACTCAGACCTCAAAGAGGAGATCCAAGGCCACCAGATCCACGACGTTTTTGAAGGAATCAGCGACGAGCTTAAAGCTTCCGCACCAGAGTTCAAACTCTACGACCATCTCCGCACACATGGCAGGGAGGGTTTGAAAAACACCACGCATCTAGGAAGTGGCCCAGGTGGTGCGCTGGATAACCCTTCATGGAAACTTGATCGTTTCAAGTTTCTCCCCATGGTAGACAAGGCTCTGCTGTACCGTCCTAATGCGAAGTGGTTCGTGTTCATCGAAGCGGATACTTACATGGTTTGGCAAAATATGCTCGAGTACCTGCGCCAGTTCGATCCCGACCAGCCGTTATACATCGGAAAGCACATGTACATTGGACAAACCTTGTTCGCTCATGGAGGGTCTGGGTTCGTCTTGTCGTCCGCTGCTATACGAAAAGTAACTGAACAACGAAATGCCAACCTCGCCGAATATGACGAGTTCACAACCAAAAGCTGGGCGGGTGACATGGTACTAGCCCAGGCCTTGAAAGACGTTAATGTAGACTTGTTTGGGGCATTCCCCCATTTCCAAGGCGATCCAGTTTCATCACTCGACCACAATGTAACGAAGCTCGACAAAACACCCTGGTGTTACGCGCCGATCACCTACCACCACATGCGGCCAACCGATATCCAAAGCCTATGGACCTTTGAGCAAACACGTCAGCAAATTGGCAAGACCCCACCCCTCCACCGCGATGTCTTCCAAGAATACATACTCCCCCAGCTCTATGCCGAAGTTGATGACTGGGATAACCTATCTATGGACGTAGAGGTTGACGATACCGGCCCTTTTGAGGCATGCGAGTTACTCTGCCATTCCAAACCAACCTGTCTCCAATTCTCCTACGCCGCAGGGAAATGTTCGACGTCTACGAAAGTCGTGCTCGGTGAAAGTGCAAAGATGCGATGTGTGGAGTATTCTGATGCGGCGAGTAAATGTATTCGCTGGCAAGAGGGCACACAATTTGCTGGCTCGATTCAGTCTGGGTGGATGATGGATCGGCTTGAGCAGTATGTGATGGAAATGGATAGTACGTGCGCTGATGATGAGGTGAAGTGGGTTGTTTGAAAAATGGTCAGCAATTATCGATTGACTGTCGCGCCATCTTGGCTGGTTTGTTCAGAACAGTGAGGAAAGGGGGACCAGCCTGTCGGTGTCGTCTCTTTTCATGACTGCGATGCTGAACATCTAACAGCTAGGGTGGACCCTGTGTTGAAAGGTCTGAATGACTGCTGCAGCCACACGTTCCAGACAAAAGATGGTGGGCGAGCAGCGCTGGCTTCAAGCTCTCGGCGACCCTTTTTCAAGTCATCTGGTCGTTCCAGAACATCTCCTGTGAGCGATTCGCGATGCAGGCTGGGCAAACTTGATGGAGAAGGCTGCGTTTGACTGGACTAAACGATTGACATGGATACGAGGAGTCAGGACTACAAACTATTTGTATGGCTAGGAAGCGAAGGCGATCTTAGGAGAGACGGCAGAGCACCGCGAATTATACCCGCCGAGTATTGAGGCACAATATTATGTTTTCTATAGTAGACGGAGGAATGAGACGACTTCAACATGTGCTGTTCATCTGCCTCTAATGTGTTAAAACTCGAAGATACCCGGAATGCAAATCACATGCACAAGTAAGATGAGATATTATTCAATGTGATAAAATTCTGCTATATACATTACATTCATTTCTCGTTTGTCCTATTATCAATGCCCTACTTCGATGTGTCAAGAACATAGCGTCCAGCAATGGCACCCTTGTTCATCTTGTCATAGACCATCTGAAGTTCAGATAGACCAACGACCTTGTAGGGGGCCTTGATCAAGCCACGGCGGAAGAACTCAATAGCCTCCGAACTGTCCTTGCGGTTGCCGACATATGAACCTTGGATCCTGATCATCTTGATGACGGTCTCGAAAACAGGCGCCTTCAGATAGGCGCCAGCTGGAAGACCAATGCAGATGACTGTACCGCGTGGGCGGACGTACTCGGCGGCTTGCTGGAAGGGCTTCTCGTTGACGGCGACAAGGATGACAACGTGGGGACCAAGGCCATCGGGTGTTGCCTTTTGTACATCGGCGACGAGGTTCTTGCTCGTTGAGAAATCAACAAAGGCCTCGGCACCGAGCTCTTCAGTGCACATCTTCTTCTTCTCGTCACCTGTGTCGATAGCAATTGTTCGTACACCCATTGCCTTTGCGTACTGGCAGGCAAGCGAACCGAGACCACCACCAGCACCGACAATGGCAGCGAATTGACCAGGCTTAACGCCCGACTCTTTGAGGCCCTTGTAGACAGTGATACCGGCGCACAGAACTGGGGCAATAGCGGCGAGATCGCACTCCTTGGGAATGCGTGCGACGTGGGCAGCTTTTGCGATGCAGTATTGCTGGAATGTGCCGTCGACAGTGTATCCAGACAGAAGAGGCTTCGGGCAAAGGGGCTCATCAGCTTGTTGGCAGAAATCACAGGCCAGGCAGGATCCGTTTAGCCATTTGACACCTTGACGATGAGTTAGTAGTGCTCGAACATACCAAAGAATGACTTACCAGCATAATCGCCAATTTCTACATCTGTGACAAGGTCACCTCGTGCGACTACGACACCAGCACCTTCATGACCGCCAACAAGAGGTAGCTTGGTAGCCTAGGAACCGTCAGCATATGTTAAGATTGGCAAAACGAGATATGCTTACCAATGGCCAGTCACCGTTCACAGCGTGAAGATCTGTGTGGCAGACACCACTGTACTTGATGTTGACGAGAACCTCATCTGGACCGGGCTTCTGGACGGGAATCTTCTTGTAATCGACGGGTCCGCCGGTCTTCTCGATGACCTGCGCCCATTGCTCCTTGGGAATTTCGCTCATATTGAAGTGTGTAGTGGATATTGAGGAATTGCTGGAGTGTTTATAGCAGTAGATCGATGGTGTGATTGATGGTAGATGAGTTCAGTCTTGCAGGAGGTACGCGGTTTATATACCTTTCATTGCGGCACAGAGAAGCTCAAGACATTGACCCCACCCGGGATTAAACCTGCGAGTTGAACAGGGTCCGAATGTATCCGTGCCTCCTTACAGGAAGCTACAGGCGCTGCGTCCGTTCATCCATGGCCAAGCAAGGTCTTCTGCTGACCCCTAGAGGGGTACATGGAGTGGGATTGGACGCTGATCGGATCATGATGCTTCGGCTGGGTGGCAGCGACCATAGCGTGAGCGCGGAGTATCCGTGGTAAGATGGAAACTAAAGCCAGAAAGAGAGAAGTGGAGGTGGCCTGATTCTAGCGCATGTAAATCAGCTCAGGGATCATGGTTCGACACAAACTTTCGTTTGCTGTGGTGTGAGGGGTGACTTGGAGGATGTGTCGCCTAGGTGGGGTCGGCGTTAGGCGACTAGCCTCATTCAACGGGATATCTCCTGATACTTGTCGCTCAGTACCTATCGTCCACGGCCGCTGCCGCAAAGATATCAAGGCGAAAATCTATTCCTGTTGGAATGACATGTTGACTGAAGGCTTGAGTGACGATGGCAACGTCCTGTTCCAGGCTCGGCCACAGTTCGGTTCAACCGCGCCTCGTCTCCATCTGGTCCCTCCACCAGCATCATTCTACAGCTCATGTGAGAAGTAAAGCCCCGTAAGTGCGCATTTTGGTTGACGAAACCTGCCAACTGGGTCGGTCGAACGCAATCTCAAACGCTATTCCCAGGCCTTCTGCGTAAGCTTGTCCAGCCACATGTAGCCGTGCATCTACATCTTCCAATTGAGGAAGTCGAGGAAGCTAGCTGGCCAATAAGACACCCCTAGCATTGCCTCCAGACGACTCCACTACACGCGGCTCCTGTTGTACTATGCGGGGGTTCTGAGTCCCGGGAAGCGTGGTTGTAGCGCGTCCGCAATCGCGGGGTAGTTTGCAAACTGTGGCTCGCTGGCGTCTATTGAAAGTAGCCGGAGGTTACGGAGCAAGGGGTGGTAGGAGGTGCGTTTCCCAGGTTCAGAAACATAGACTGCGAGCAAGGTCTAAGTTGGTCGCAAGAGTATCGTTTGTCTTGGACATCAAGATGTGCGGGGCTGAAGATCTGTTGGAAAAAGCACCGGGACTAGAAGATCCGTAGACACGTATCTTGCTGCTAGCTGGGTCTGCGGGCGACAGGAGGGGAAAAAACCGGAGTCGGGGTGCTCATAACATTGGAGCAGAAGCACTCTCTTATGCAAATGGCCTCCTGAGAACCCTGTTGCATAAATGAGTACCTTCATGACTTCTCCTGGGCTGGATGCGAGAGCTCGATGCGATGCCTGGTGAAGTCTGGGACCAGGCCTAATGCAGCCCTCTGTCGTGACTACGCTGCATACCTTGGACTCGACTCGAGCTTCGAGACGATAGTCTCATTATACAAACGGATACAAGGTTTTCACGGAGTAATACATAGCCAATAGCAAGGCACAGAGGAGCCGGAGTGTAGGGACAAGAGCATCATAAAGTTCATTGTGGTATCATAGCCAAATCGAAGGCTTGCAAGTATTTAGTCACGGACAACGTTACAGCACATATTGAGGCGCGCAAAAGCTTGAACAGAACGCGTACGCCAGGTGCGATCACACCTCTACTGCACCATGACGTCGGCAGCCTCGCCATTCCCATTAGCCGAACGCTCATCGGCGTCCTGCAAGCCAAGAGGTAACGCGGGAGGGATATCCTTTTGAGCAGCTCGAGCCTTAGTCTCTGCCCACTGCCGTAGACGCACCAGGCTCCTCATGCGGGATTCTCCATGTGCTCCCATGCTAGTGAGTATTGCCTCATTGACCTTGCTGGCAACATTGCGACGAAGCGAAGGCTCCAGTAGCTCGTTGAGCTCCTTCTGTAGTGTCCCGGGGGCGGCAGGAAGGAAGATGAGTAACGACATGGTAAGTTCAAGGTCTTTCAAGAAATCATTGTTCGTAGCTGCGCGGGGAGCGAGCTGAGACGAAGCGAAATTAAGCGCGGGTGTGATATCGGAGGTGGAAGACGACGTGCATGCGCGAATGAGCTCAATGAGCTGTAGTCGCAACAGTGCAAAGTGCAAAGATGGGTCTGTATCTAAGATCTGACTCAAGAATTAGCAAAGCTCAGATAAAGTTATGCAATATGAGTAGATGTAGTTGCTTGCAATCATACTGAGGACTGAAGGTTTGATTATCATCAAAGAGATTCTGCGTGGTGCATGAAACTGGATATAATCCTGCAAGATAAGAAAGGAGTGAGCAAGGAATGCATACCTGAGGGTTCAGATCATTGATCTTGGTAATGGCATTATCAATATCGCCAGCATGGATAGACCGACGTATTTCTACGCGGGACTGAATGGACTCCTCCTCAAGAGGCAGCTGGATGTTGGCTTCCTTGGCAAACTTTTCAGCAGCTCTAGGATAGCCTTCGCTAACCAGGTAGTCCATGATGACGAAGTTGATATCCCTGTAACAGAGTTGTTAGCTTTGCGATTCAGTAGCACTTGTTGTATTGCGCAAAGCAGCAGCTACTGCAAGATCAGAGATACAAGTTAACATGTTCTCCACACGTTGTTTCGGAGAGATTCCCAACTTATTTTGAAATCATCATGTGGGACAGCAGCTGCGGCGACGCGGAAGGGTAGTAACTTACGTCTTAGACGGCTTGATGTCATCAATCTTCCTCTGGAAAGGATGCTGCGTTGGCGTAGCCGCCGACACAGATACTGTGGATGAGCTCTGCATGATTGTTAGAGGGTGGGGAGATTTGCGACAGCAGTGCGTTGGAGCTTACCATGGTGAAGCGAGGCGCTCAGCAAGCCTCAGCCGACGTCCATCAGCGAAAGATAGAGCTGCCCGACCGTTGGTCGAGTGTGCTGGCAGTCACGCAAAACTTGGTGCGTGATGAGAGAAAGTTTGTGAGTTCAGGTTCGTGGAAGAGAAAGACTGAGCTTGCGCGCTTGGCGACACTAGTGGATGTGGGTCGCCTTACGTAATCCCGACACTAAGTACAGAGCCGCCCGCTGCACAAACCCGATTGTGCTGGAACCCTGCATACGCTCGATATCTTTCAATCTTGCTACGAGAGGTGCGAATTGGTAGGGTATGAGGTAGCAGAAGCACGGTTTCACTTGGAAAACTAAAGACATCGCAAACATGTCCTCGGCAGGCCGCAGAACGCACTACGAACCGCCATGGGGCAACGCGAGTATTATTGGTGTAGCTGGCAGCTCGGGATCTGGAAAAACATCTCTGGCAATGGCTATCGTGGCGTCTCTGAACTTGCCATGGGTTGTCATCCTGTCTATGGTTCGTACCAGCCTCGCACAGTGGGTCACGTGCTCCAATCAGCTAAGGACCACTGCATGTAGGATTCGTTCTACAAGCCCTTGACACCAGAGCAATCTGCAGCGGCTTTCCGAAACGAGTTTGACTTCGATTCACCAGACGCTATAGACTTCGATATCCTGGTCGAGCGCCTGAAAGACATCAAGAACGGCAAAGTGGCTGAAGTTCCCATATACTCCTTCCAGAAGCACGCCCGCCTTTCCAAGACGACGACAATCTACTCTCCCCACGTCATAATCCTGGAAGGCATCTTCGCTCTGCATGATCAACGCGTGCTCGATCTCTTGGATCTCAAGATCTTTGCCGAAGCCGATGCCGACCTGTGTCTCTCGCGACGTCTCGTGCGGGATGTGAAAGAACGTGGCCGAGACATTGAAGGATGCATCAAACAATGGTTCTCCTTTGTAAAGCCCAACTTCTACAAATATGTTGCCCCACAAAGGGAGATTGCTGATCTTATCATTCCAAGAGGTATCGAGAACAAGGTCGCAATCACCATGGTGAGCAATCAGGTTCGGCAGACGCTAGAGAGTAAGAGTATACAACATCAGACGGAGCTAAGACGACTGGGAAAGATAGCGGAAGATAGTCCTTTGAGTGGGAATGCTATCGTGCTGAAGCAGACGAATCAGGTCAAGGGGATGCATACCCTGTTGCTGAACCCAAGCACACCGAAAGAGGACTTTGTGTTCTACTTTGACCGCATGGTGGCGCTTTTGATAGAAACCGCTGCGGATTTCTTGCCTTTCACGCCGCATGAGGTCACTACACCTCAGGACTACAAGTACCAGGGGCTGAAGAAGGTTGCAGAAGTTAGTGCTGTTGTGGTGCTACGTGGTGGAAGTGCATTCGAAACGGGCCTTCGACGGACGATTCCAGACTGCAGGACTGGCAGGGTTTTGATCCAAACAAACTTCAGGACTGGGGAGCCAGAGCTGCACTACCGAGCCCTTCCTGCAAACATTGCCGAGCATGGGCTTGTCTTGGTTCTGGATCCGCAGTTCTCTACAGGGGCGGCCGCACTGATGGCAGTCAGGGTACTGGTCGACCATGGCGTACCCGAGAGCAAGATCGTCTTCGTGACGTACACAGCAGGTCGTGTCGGACTCAATAGGGTGTTGAGTGTATTCCCGGACATTAAGATTGTGGTTGCGAGGCTGGGCAACGATGAGGAGGCGCGATGGATCGAGACGAAGTATCTGGGGTGCTGATACGGGAGCGCACATCACGAATTACGCAAGTTACAGCGGGCTGGTTGAGACTGCAAACGATCTTCACTATATGATTTGATTTCACGCTCGACTGTATATAACCAATATACTCTCGTCCGAACGCCGTGCCTCTTGCCAACGCCGATAAACGCAGGTTCGCGCCGAACCAGTAATGCATCGCTATGTTCGTTGGGTATCATAGGAAGTACTCCGTTGTGACCTCCTTTCCTTGTTGTTGCTGCTGCTCTGCCCGGTGGACATCGTTATCAGGGCTCGCATCGAAGACGTTAAAGAAGCGTTCGCCGGTGTCGCTGACCTCCAGTACACTCGCCATGTTGCCACACCGATAGCAGTAATTGGGTGCACTCCAGACCGTGCTGAGCCTGTCATCGTACAGGACTTGGTACCCTTCTTGACATAGCTGGTGTGCGCGTAGAATATGCGACATGGAGTTGACCTCGAGGAACTTTTTGACTACTTGTGCTCCAAATGTATAGCCTGCACCCCTCGGGCTAAGCGAGAACTCGTCCCGTTCAGGATCGGGGTCGCTCCAAACCAGGTCCGCCATGGGTCCCTCGTGCGGGATTTCTCGAAAACGGTCTATGATTTTAATTTGGTCGATGGAGTGAATCGACGGTGACAAGCCGCCGTGTACGCAGAAGATCTGGTCGTTGATGACGACGGATAGAGTGAGGAAGTCGAACATGTCGGTGAAGTAGTGCCATACGTTCGCATTGCCGTACTTGCGCGAGCATTCGGTGTAGAAGCCATAAGATTGGGTGACTCCGCGAGATTCGTGGTTGCCGCGTATGAGGTGAACTCGGTGCGGATAGCGGAGCTTCAAGCATACAAGGAGTGATATTGTTTCAACGGAGAAAAGACCACGATCGACGTAGTCGCCTAGCACACGTCAGCGTCGTGAACCGGGGTCGCGTGCCACATGTGGCCAATGAAGCAGAACATACCCAGGAAAAGGTAGTTGGTATCAGGACATGGTCCGCCAATCTTGAATATCTCCATCATATCAAAAAACTGCCCGTGAATGTCACCCACGACAGTGACGGGCGCTCTGATATGCACGACATTGCTCTCCTTCATGAGCAGCTCCTTGGTCTTTGCGCATATTGCCTCGACGACCGACTCGGCGAGCAGTTCTTTCTTCGACAGGCGCGATATGCATTCATCGAGGTCTACGGTAGCTGCCAAAATGTCAGCACAGCCATGTACACAGTGCGCAGGCGGCGTCGGCGACTGACGTACACGGTAGACCGGGCATGGTGGTGTTTGTGGCGTTGGCGTGGGCGTGGGAGCATCCGCGGCGCAGCTCAGGGTATTGAGTCTATACTGGTCGCTAACAGATGTCTATATCGTACAATCATCCTCGGGGGCGCATCGAGGGTCGGAATACGGGCGATGGCGCAAACGCGAGCAACATGGGAATGGGGGGCAATGTGTGCTGTCGGTCTGAAATGCGGCGGCATCCCGCACATGTCTTGGCCCGAGCGCAAAACGTGACTACGCTCCAAACTTCATTTCAACGCGACGTCCGTCTGTCAGACTTAGACATAGGTTAAGCACTCAAGTTCTTTGCCTGTCACATCTCTGCTCCTGCTGCATCTACTTTGACCCTGTTGTTCCGAGGATACCCCTCTGCACTCTTCCCAATTCGCCATCTGCATCCTGTTGTGCTCTCAATAGCAACTTCCAAGGGTTTTCCTCACATCAACCTGGCTTGTTTCACCCTTCCGTCAACTCAATTCCGTCTTTCCCAACGTCATAATCTCGCCCCCAAACAGTCAACTTTCACGCGTTACTGGGGCATATTGAGTTGCAGACCCCTCTATGAGCTTGGGCTTCTCTTTCGTCCTGGCTCGTGCGCTCGACCAGACCAAATTTTGAGACGCGCACCTCGCCGGCTCGCACCTCGAGATCTCTTGCCAACATCGAGTTCAACTGCATCACCATTTTCAAGCAATCCATCGGCTCGCATTGGTGCTGGTCTGATATTGCTCGTCTTGCGCGTCTTGTGTATCGATCAGGTAAATTGCTTTAGGTGGTATGTCGTGGAGCGGGCCCGTGACGGGTGCGACGCCTTTTCAGCAACAACCATATGCCAACGGTCAGCCATATGGACAGCAGCCACCCTATCAATATGGACAGCAGCCAGCACAGCAGCCAGGATACGGACAGTATCAGTCAGGAGCGGCCTACCCGCCAAACGGTCCACCCCATAGGGCTCATGTTCAGTAGGTCGCCTCTATCCTACCACTTACCCTCAGCTTGCATCTTGCAAAATGCGAAGTTACAGTTTGTAGCTCCGTGGAATCATCTCCTGACACATGCATAGGCCGCCAAAGAAAAAGGGGAATCCCATAATCACCCGGTATCCTCCTCCCCCAGGTTACCGTGGACCGGCGCAACCTCAGGGTACTTTTGGCTCCAATCAGTTTCCCAATCAATACCAACCGCCACAGCCAGCGTTTTCACAGACACAGGCAGCACTCCCAAACTATCCTCAGCAAGGTTATACTGCTTCTGCTGCGCACCAGAACTATTCTGCTCAAGGTTATAGTCAGCCACCGCCGCAAGCGTCCAACTATTCACAATCCTCATATCCACAAGCACAACCTAATTACCAATGGCCGCAACCTGGCTACTTGTCAAATTCGGGCTACTCGCAGCCTCCAAACCAACCTCCCGCGCAGCCCCATGCACCACCTCAGAGCCATTATCAAGGCTATCAGCCCCATCATCACGCTGCTAACCCTAACCAGCAGACTTATGGCCAGAATTCAGCGTGGTCGCAACAGCATGCTCAACCTGCGCCAGATCCTCACGCCACACCAACCCAGGCGACTATTCACCTCAATACAACTCATGCTCTTCCATCATCTAACCAGTCAACCAGTGCCGTAAGTGAGGGAAGTTCGAGCGAGAAGCCACAACTATACCTTGCCTGGGATGATTGGGATTTCGACTTCGATGGTGCGATATGGCCCAAGAGCAATGAACCTGTCGATCCGGCGTTGAGTCTCGGTGTCATTATCTGGCATCCCGCCAAGCAGGTGACACGTGCGTTACCCTCGACTTTCGCAGAGGCTGAAGCAGAAGCTCTGAAACCCACGCCTGAGAAACTGGACAATGGAGATTCAGTGTCCATGTACTTTACCGCTGACAACTCGCATGAGGCTTTCTTGAACGTTAGACAGACGGATGAATGGGAGATACTCAAGGACGATCCAGTCTTTGTCGAGTTTACAGACGAGGAAATGAGATCAAACCTGGTCTCATTAGAGGATTGTATTGCGCAGCGAGACCGTCCCGACGAATCATACGAGGAGACACGACAAGATGAGGATCTAGAGATGCGCGATGCTACGTGGGACATTATGGATAACCTTGAGCAAGCACTCGCTACTAACAACGGTGCCGCAAAACCCACTGCTATGAAATCTGAAACAGCTTCTCCTCAACAGCTAAGCCAGGAAGACATTCTCGCCAAGTTAGGCGTAACCGGAACTCCCAAGCCGCCATCGAATGATCCCATCTCATTGCCGTTATCAGCCTCTGATGCGAAGCCTCCGGCATCGCTTCCCGGGAAGCCATTGCTGGCCCCTTCTCCCGCAAAGACCACTGAGTCTGTTCTTCCACCACAGCGTGCGCATTCTTTTGGAGGGCACCGTAACAGTGGACATGGACCTCCTCCTCCTCGGCCTTATGGCTCCCTGTCGTCTTCCGCCAACTCCAGGCCTCATCCGCCACCGCCACCTCCCGAAGAACAGCGCTACGATCCTTGGAATGCACCTCAGCGTAATGGTCATAGCCTTGATGACTCCAGGGGCAGCCCAGCACCCTCCGAAGGAAGCAATCGTACCATGGCAGGGTCTGATTTTGAACCTGAAAACCCCAGCAGCGGGACACAGCAGGACACGCCAACTGTACCCTCACTTGATCGAGGCGACAGCTCCTTCTCCCGGAAGAGGAGCTATGAAGATGCAGAGAATGAGCGTTTGCGGCAGCAAGAGGATCACAGCAAACGGAAGAGGCGCTCTCAGGTAGACGCCGCATATAGGTAAGCTTCTTTCTATCCCTTCAATATTCTTCGGTTGCTTCACAGATTCTTACTAGGCACAGTCGCCGTTGAACAGCTAGATGTACGTCGGCACATCCACTGCTCCCCGAGCTCCGTACTCTCGACACATGAGTACCGATCATTGCGACTTCCGATCCGCCGACTTGGAACGTGCCTCCTCAGTATCTTAACCTCGGCCAACGATTTCCTTATGAGTCGGGAGCATCCGTTGATCTCAACATGTCTACATGTTGAGAATTTTCAAACTCCGTCATTTGTTGTCTTGCGATTACATTCTTATATCAACAGGCGCAAAATAATTGCGGCCTCATTTTCTGATTTACAATACGCTTCCATGAGTCTGGATGGGTGTCTTATGGGTATGGCGTCATTTAGTGCTCTGTGTTCATTTGACAGACTGCACATCATGTCCTTTTCTCCTCATTTTCTACTCCCGACGTACTGCGTTCTTGTCATCTTCACCGATATTTATATTAATCTCATTTGACTTTCATCCCCGCACAGTTGGCGCATTGATTCGCCTTGGAACATATTTTTTCCTCGCATCGTCGCCATATTCTTTGTCACCAACCAAGCATGATCCTTACGTCTTCAAATCTTGTTTCTCTGTTGCTTGATCCTCTTTTTCGCTTTACCCTTGTAGGTCGTGGTTTGACTGCGCGATCTAGCAAGACTATGCAGTTGTGCATACAGTAAGTATCTGTTCGATACTAGGCGCTTGAAACCAAGCGATGTCAGCAACAGGGCCTATTCTGCTCTAGCAATTTCGTGGACAACTGTAAAAACTCTTTCGGTATGTGACAAGTGCTAAAATCTTGAAGCGGGGTTGATAGACATGTTCGATACAAGATGCGCTGTAAGATTTGCATGCTAGTTGACGATCCCCGACCTCCAATGTGGGGCATAGAGAAAGTTTGGGTTTGCTCCTCTCGGTATAAAATGGCAACTAGCTGTAGCAGATAGGTCATGTGTCAGTACAGTTAACGTAGACAACGAATATAAAATTTCAGGGGTACAAAGCTGTCCTGTGGACCTGACAGATAATCACACGACATTGCCACTTGATCGATGTGACTGAGAGAACAAAGAATGGTATAGAAAGATTTCGGACTACAGACACATGCTCTATACGTTAGCTAGCACCGGCGTGGCCGCAGTGTCCCGTGTTTCGTATTCCATGTTCCTCGGCTGCATGCGCCACAGCTCAGCCACACGGTGCGTCATCAGGTCAAGCGACTGGTACCTCTCGCTCAGGCGACACCACCACGCCAGCATAACAACTGCAACCTTGCACCTACAGCGCCTCGACTATCTCAGAAATTTACTTCGTACATCACCGTCATCATGTGCGGCTCCGACTGCTTTCTGATGCTCTTGAGCGTCCTAGTACGTTGACGCCCCCACAGCTGTGGCAGGCACCAGCTGTTTATCTGCGACCCACGGCTCCACGGCTCCAAGTACTGACACGTTGACTAGTTCCCACCTGTAGGCGTCTGGGTCAAGAAAGGACTCTGTAGCGCCGACTCTCTTATCAACCTCGCGCTCTGCTGTCTTGGTTTCCTGCCGGGTCTCCTGCACGCCTGGTACGTGATCCTGCAAAACCCGGACCCGTACGACGCATACCATCAAGTACCCGACCGCGAGAACGGTACAACTAGCGACGGCCGAACAACATACTATGTTATCACACATGAGCAACCGGCTGGACGACAGGCGAACTATGGCACTGTGGGTAGCCAGCCAAGCAACGGACAGTTCCCCGGACAGCAGAGTGGCGTGACAAACAGTTTTGCGCAGCCAAAGGGACACAAAGCCTCCAAGGGCACTTCGCCTGCGACTGCGCCTGCACCGCAAGGCGGCGAGGGTAGCTCGAGCCAGCCCGAAGGGCCGCCACCGACCTATGCGGATGTGATCAAGGGCGACAACAAGGTTCAAGGCCCGTAGATTATGTTGTTGAAAAGAACAGTCTCAAGAGGAGGGGGCGACAAGGTGGTGTAGTTTGTAGCAGCTGGCGCATGGGAATGGCTGCGATAGCAGCATGGCGTTTAAGGGCTATGGTTATCGATATCTCGAGTGGGAAGGGAACAAACACTGTATACTAGACATTACCAATGCTGAATAATATCGGTGGACCATACACCTGCGAGTATCGACATGCGACGAGCTTCTTGATCATGTACTGTGTGTGCATCGTCCAAACCTCAGCCCATACGTCATCGTACGGGCTGCATAGATCCTATGGCTGCAGGAACAACGGCAGACGCACCCGACTTCAAATTCCCAATCACGACTTACACCAGAATCGAGCGGCACGTAGAGGGAAAACTCCCATTCGAAATGTTACGCCACGAATCAAGTTGTCGCAGCGTGCCGCCACGTACGTCGACGCGGCATGCCCTCGGCGGTTACGCACCAATGCTACGACAACGGCCCGGCATTTCTTTTGCTCTGAGCCCGCCGTCATCCATGACCTTTGCGCAACCTGCCTAGTTGGGTAATAGACAAGGGAAAAAGCAAGAATCGTTGAAATCACTTGATGCAGACTAGGGGGTGTATTCTCAGCAAGTCCTGTGCATGATCTGTAGTCGAAGGGTTGGCGAATGCGCGCCTCTGTTGACGTGCCATTCTTGTCTCAGCCGTGCAACGGGGGCAACGGCGCGCAAGCAGAGAAAAACCAAGTGTTGTACGCTTACGGTGTACACGTAAATCACTCCTAAGACTGCAGCAGTAAGATCAGCGTAGCACACGTGGTAGTAGGACACGGGGTGAAGCCTCCGACGCAGGCCATGCATTCATGAATGGAAAGCAAGGAAGGCTCAAGCCATCATCTGCTTCCCCGGATCAAGAATCGCAATGCCAGGCCTGCAGCTCGTTAATTGCCGACGACGACCAATTAAGCGTTTCGCAGTCTAGGCGCATCGTCATGCCCAGACCGCCTCTACGCCCCCCTCTTAGCCTAAGCCCCTAGCCAAGTACCTTGAGTGCATCTTGGTTCTATGTGACAAGGCTTGACTATCATGACGTGAAGCTTCGCATATCTCTGTTCTACGGAACAATCGACTGGTTTCCGAACGCAGTGATTTGTGTTTGCATGCGCGCGCTACTGAACACAGCCTTTGACAATCGCCATTAGCTTTGTTAGTCGCCCCCGTTCAACTGTGGCTGGAGCATTCGACGCGTTTCTCATTCGTGCGAAGTGCACAACAGCCACATCTACTGACGAGTGCGTGCGCTGGCCTCCTGTTAACAGGTTTAATTACCTTGTGGCCCTTCTCCCTTTCTTCATTCATTTCACCGGTCCTTCTTTCACAAGCAATCCCATCGCCTACAATCTCCCGACCCCGAGTGCGAGCATTATCTCGCGTCTATCTCTCACCGGTTGCCTCAGGCACAACAACTTACGCGCTTGTTAGCCCAGACAGTTCTTCGCCCCCATTTCAACGGTTTCGGCCCCCAGCTACTTGTTCCGAAGCACAAGCACCTCGTTCCGAGTAACGACTACACACGCCGACCTGAAAGTCGCACTTGAGCGCGACTCTCGATTGGACCAAACCTCCACCCACCATTAAGTGGAAAAAGACGGCCCAGCTGCCGCGAAAGTAGATCAATGCGTAAGTGGATCCACATCTCCGAGGCATCGAGATCACGTAAAGTCTTAATCACCCAACAACTCGACATCTCCTGCCAAACATCAAACTCCCTCTAACGATGAACTTAGATACCGTACGAAGGCAGGCTCATCGCGTCGCATCGCAACATGGTGGAAATGGCGCAGCCAACTATAATCCGTTCGCCCGACAACGGTCGCGAGACATTAATCTAGATGAGGAGAACGCAGTATACAGAACGCGATCCGAAACACATGCTACTCCCGCTATCGAGGAGCAAAGACGGCTAGAAAGCAGGGAAGCCGGAAAGGAGTTTGGCATGCCCGACCACCACAACACCGAGCCCTCCGCATCTTCGCCAACATACGGCAGCGCATCTACGACTTTTCCAGAATCGACAACCGAGAAGGACTTGACTTCTCATTTGAACGGTACGCACAAGGCATCAGACGACAGCACAATCGTGCCTTCCAACCAAGAAAGCAATGTTGGTCCCACCCGACGAGCTAGGTTCAAGGGCATCTTCCGCAAAGACCATCAGGATGCTGAGAACGATGAGGCCGAGCATCCAGAGGCTGATGAACTTTCGTTGGAGGAACGTAAGAAGAAGGCGTTCAAGAGGAAGATTCCGGTTGGCGCACAGATCAAGTTCGTTCTCTTTGGTGCGTGGATCAACGTGCTCCTCGTCATGGTACCCGTCGGCTTCGCTGTCTATTATGCCAGGCTGAAGCCCGTCCCGGTTTTCATCATCAACTTCATCGCCATCATCCCGCTCGCGGCAATGCTGAGTAACGCGACCGAGGAGCTGGCCATTCGAGTTGGTGAGACTCTTGGTGGACTGTTGAACGCTACCTTTGGAAACGCCGTGGAGTTGATTGTCTCCGTCCAAGCCCTACTCAAGAATGAGATCACCATCGTCAAGACCTCGCTTATTGGCAGCATGTTGTCGAATCTGCTGTTGGTTTTGGGCATGTCGTTCTTCCTTGGAGGAATCAACCGTCTGGAACAATTCTTCAACGTCACAGTCGCACAGACTGCAGCGTCGCTGCTTGCTCTTTGTATCGCATCGCTGATCATCCCAACTGTGTTCCACAACACCATTGCCGAGGATGACTCAGTCGCACAAAACGGTGCTGCAGATGCCGTCAGGAACCAGGAGTTGTCTCACGGAACAGCCGTTATCCTCCTCTTGGTCTACGCTTGCTACCTTGGATTTCAGTTGAAGACCCACGCCACCATGTACAATGAGCCCAGTCAAAAGGTTCCTAAGCGCAAGTCTGGCAAGAAGGAAGAGGGCGACGCATCGCGTGGTATCGCAGCCATTGGCGCTGGCACTGCTGCAGCTTCTGGAGGTGGTGTCAATATGAAGTCACTCTTCAAGAACCCCGACGGATCAGATGACGATGAGGAAGAAGAGGAGTTCGAAACACCATCGCTTTCCGTTATTGGCGCCCTCGTCACTCTCGCAATCTCCACTACTCTCGTTGCTTTCTGCTCCGAATTCATGGTCTCCAGTATCGATGGTCTCACCGCTACCGGTGGCGTATCTACAACATTCGTCGGTTTGATTCTGCTACCCATTGTCGGTAACGCTGCCGAGCACGCTACTGCGGTCACTGTCGCCATCAAGGACAAGATGGACCTCTCCATTGGTGTCGCTGTCGGCTCCAGTATGCAAATCGCTCTCCTCGTTTTCCCTCTTATTGTCATCTTGGGTTGGATTTTGGGCAAAGACTGCATGACCCTTTACTTCGACACCTTCCAAATCGCCACGCTGTTCGTCTCAGTATTGCTAGTCAACTACCTCATTCAGGACGGCAAGTCACGTAAGTTTTACAGCCGAACTCCTCACCCATTTAGCTTACTAACGGTACGCAGACTGGCTCGAAGGCATCTTGCTCATGGCAAGCTATATCATCATCGCGTTGGCAGCCTGGTTCTACCCCGACATTCAGGAGAACCAGTGCTAGAGCCATATCCACATTAGTTCTCACTTTTTCTCTTCTCTCTTTCATTCTTCGTGTACATATTTGTAGGGTCTCTGCAGAAAGAGGTGGTGTTTTGGGAGTCTAGGCTCATGGGAGTACATACTGCGACTGCTCTTTTTCCTTGAATTTGTTCGGATACCCAATTGTATATCAAGGGCTATAGAAGCACCTTATTCCAACACCAATACAAGCGATAATGTCTACTTTAGGTTCTTTAGTACAAAGTATATTTCGTGGTTGGACAAACGACCATATCGATGCTATGCGTGAATAACAAAAGCGATTGCTGTCAAGGACGCCATATGTCTGTTCAAGGTATAGCCCAGCACAACTCTTCGTTCCTCTGCGTGATCTTCATGCTAAAAGCTGATGCGCATTCTAGGTTGATTCGTTCGGGCCTTATATGTACGCTGACCTACCCAAAAGCTGCGAGATCTCGACCCATTTTGCCGCCTACAATGCCCACTTCATCTACGAATCCAACTCAAACGACGGAGCCGGGAGTTTCTTAACATACCTTGTACGTTAGATGTGTTGGATTCCAGATTTGTCCCCTCTCACTCACCTTGCTTCAGTCTGCCAGACTCAGGTGCTTGTGCACGTAGCTTCAATCAAGCCTAGAATGCGCATTACTCTCTCACCACCAATCTGAATCTCCGACTCCCACTGCCCATCTCTCTCACCTGCCTTCTCCCCTCTTTCGTCAACGCTGCTACTGTCTATATAAATTTCACTTCCTGCTGCTCCTCCATCTTTCCTACACTACCGTCCTCTTGTCTCTTTGTCGTCCCTCAAGCCTGCCTCAACCTGTACTTGGCATCCAACTACTACGTCAATCTCATCTCAGCGCCAAGCCACCATGGCTCAGTCTGATGGTATCGACGTCGCAGTCGGCACTCAGACCCCGGTTCCAGGCACTGAGGGCCTCAACAACCCTGGCGTGGCGAGTGATGACTTTGAACATCAGCCTGACAGCGTAGAACAACAAGTTCAAGCAGTCTACAGCCACGAGTATCAAGAAGATGAAGACGAAGGCCTCGCTCATCGAGATCACAACGCCAATGGGGAGGCTATCGAAGAAGAGTTTCTTAATCATGATCAAGACACACCTGTTGCCTCAGTTGAGCAACAAGACGCCCCAGATATCCTCATGCACAACAGCTCTGAACAAGCACCACAAATCGATGAAAACGACTCCACCTCATTATTCATCCCTGAGAAAGGCCACTCTCCGCTAAGGATCGGTCCCCGACAAACCTCCCTCGTGCCTATGAACCGTCCGTTACTCTCTGCCTCCCATCGCCAGAAGAAGCCTGGTATCTCAATCTACAACGCAATCAAAACCATGCAGAGAAAGAGGCAGGAACAAAAGCTTGTCGCCAGCAGACAGAGTTCGAAATATCATACCAACACCAACCTTGATAACGAGGCATACCTTGAGGCCGTCGTGCAAGGGCAATCCTCATCTATCGCAGCTCCGCCTGTCGATCCCGACGATGTTACAGACAAACAGGCAGCCATAGAATTCGAGAAGCAGAAGCGCTATTATGATGAGATCAAGAGGAAGACTGGCGGTCTTACATTCAAACAAGATGTTGAGTGGATGAAGATCAGAGGTGCTGAAACAGCTAGGAAGAGGAAGCGAGCTCGCGATATCGCGAAAGCACGAGAGGAAAATGAAGACGACCCAGAACTGTTCCCAGAATTCCACCTCCCAACGAACAACGAGCAAGAAGAGGATTCTGAGTACGGTTCCGACCTCGAGGATTCCGAACCCCGTAAGCGTCGCCGACCAATGCCGACGAAAGAAGGGAAGCAAATGACGATGCAGGAAGCTGAACTTCAGAGTATGCGAGTCGCTTTGGAGGCTGAAGGTGACCTACCGCGAAAGAAGAAGGGGAACGCGGTCGACGATACTGTGGAGGCCTTAACACCCACTGGTCCTGGAAAGGGATCCAAAGGAAAACCCACAGGAAAACCCATAAAGGCCAAGTCTGGCCCTAAGAGGCCCCCCAAGAGCCGTGTGAACAAGGCCGCAGGAAAGAAAGCTATAGGCCATGCAGTCAAACAAGCAGCTTCACTTCTCAATGCCAACGTCTTCCAGCAACAAGCTGGCGTAAATGCACCTGAACAGCCTACATTCAGATCGAGAAAAAAGGCAGATGCATTGAAAGAGCTCATCTCTAGCATACCCCTGGAGGATCAGAAGAAAGCAAGGGGCGACATGAATACCTTGCTGACCGCAACGAAAGACTTTGATGGCACGGGTAGTGTCAAGGCAGATGGCAAAGGCTTATGGAAAGTCAAAGGCATGAGCACCTCGCTCAAACCTTACCAGGTACTTGGTTCCGCCTTCATGCGTCGCCGAGAAAACGCGGCGGAAGAGCCAAGGGGCGGCTTAATGGCTGATCAAATGGGACTTGGCAAGACCCTCATGATGATAGGTATGTGTATCGAACAGACTCCATTGAACAGAACTGATTCTTACAGCGAATATGGTAAACGGTCGACCGACCAAGAACGACAAAGGCCCCAAGACGACTCTGCTTGTTGCAAGTCCTGCACTATTGACACAATGGAAGAGCGAAATCGAATTGCATACCGATGCATCGAAAGTCAGGATAAAGATCATGCGTTACGGCGCTGGTACACGCCTTGATTCGACCAATGCAAACGAGATCCTAGCAGGGCACGACATCATCCTCACTACATATACCGAGATCATGAAGTCGTACCCGAAGAACGAACCGCCCATCCAGTGCCAGACCGCCCAACAGAAGATAGATTGGTGGGAAGAAGTCTTCAGAACGCAGAGGGGTCCATTGCACCGCATGATGTTCTTGCGCGTCGTTCTTGACGAGGCTCAGGCTATCAAGAACCATATGTCGCGAACATCAATCGCCTGCCGGGCTCTTATGGCACATCATAAGTGGGCTCTCAGTGGCACTCCGATTCTGAACAGTTTGGTGGAGCTCTACCCCTACTTCAAGTTCCTTGATGTTCCGCATACTGGCAGCTTCAAGATCTTCAAGCACAACTACTGCGAGGGGAAGAGTGTGGAGAACACTGAGAGATTGCTCGTGCGGCTTTCGCAATTCATGATCCGGCGCACTCATGCGGACGAGATGTTTGGAGCTCCCATACTGAAGCTCCCTCAAGCCGACCAGACGACGTATTGGTGTGAATTCAACTCTGTCGAGAGGAGAATTTACGATATCGTCCGCACGCGTTTCGCCAAGTGCATCAACATGTGGGCGCGGGAGGGTACCCTGGACAAGTCGTACAGCAACGCATTGGTGTGAGTACAAACAACTTTTGCCAGTTTGATCAATGTTGCTAATGTTCTGCAGGATGCTTCTTCGACTTCGTCAACTAACAGCTCACATTCTCATGCTCCAGTTTGTCGTCCGTGATCTGCTCGAGCGCGAAGACATCGAGGCCATCAGAGAGGTGGTCGACAAGGAGGCAGAAGATAGTAGCGAGCGCGGAGGGCATACGATCGCCGCTGTCCGTAAGCAGCTCGATAAAGTTGCGGCTGATCAGAGGAAGAGGACTGCCGCTATTGAAGTCAAGAAGGCTGCCACCAAAGCCAGAAAGACTGCCGCCAAAGCCGCCGCCAAAGCTAGACACGAGGAGTACGTATCAGACAATGACAACGACGACGACGAGCTCTTAGAAGAAGACGCCGATGAGGGCATTAACTGCGAGTCTCTAGAGGGCATTAATCCAGACTTCACCGCGGGTGGTGAGTTCGGCAAGGAGTTCAACTTTAAGCCCTTCTTAAACAGTCTTAAGACTGGAGAGAGCTGGGAAAAGACGAAACAGAAAGCTAAATGCAGCTGCTGTGGTAAACAACCACGACAGCCACAATTGACATCCTGTGGCCATCTGATATGCAGGGAACCTTGCTATGAAGAAATTCTTGTTGAGATGGCTGAGAACGACAACGTCGATGTATTTCCGCCGTGCAAAGCGTGTGGTAAGATCCCCACAGCCATTCACCCCTGCGAGGTCGACGACGATGGCATACCAGATGCACCAGCGCAAGGCACACGAGCCAACACCAAGAAGAAGCAGGATCAGATGCGCAACCGGCAGAAACGCGAAGATATTGCTGACGACTGGCTCGCTTTGGCTGGAGATGACGTTCTACCATCTGCAAAGACGATCGGTAAGTTGTGACTATACGAAACGTACATGGGAGACACACTAATTTGGTACCTCTACATGTGCAGCCGTCAAGAGTCAGATCATGAACTGGCTGAAAGAGAACCCTTACGTCAAGATCATTGTCTATACTCAGTTTCTGCCAATGTGAGTCGACTACCACATTTCCTCTTCGATAAAAATGCTAACAGACATGAGGATCCGCATCTTGGCACGCGTTTTCAGAGGAGAAAACTGGCAGACAGAGCAGGTAAGCACCGATCAGACGGCGACATGGACTTCCATGCCTTGTTTTGACGCTGAAATGATGCCTGAATACCTCCAGGCATAAATTTGGGCCCCAAATTGTTGCCGACTTTTGCTAACGTATCTACCTCACCAGTACTACGGCGGCATGAGTCTGGGCGCTCGTGATAAGGCTATTAGCTCATTCGCTGAAAATCCGGATTGCAAGATTATGCTAGCATCTCTTCGCTGCGGTGGTTGTAAGTATGGCAAATGTCTTCTGCAGCTCAGTTGCTAACTATATCACAGTGGGTCTCAACCTTACTATGGCTTCCAAGGTCATCATGATCGACCCTTGGTGGAACTCGGCCTCTGAACAGCAAGCTTTCTGCCGCGTCTTCCGTATTGGCCAGCGCGAGGAGACGTTTATGAGCCGCCTCTGTGTCAAGAATACGGTCGATGAGCGCCTTATCGCGATGCAAGAGCGCAAGCAGAATGAGATTGCTTCGGTTATGGAGGACGATGGAAAGACGATGAAGAAGTAAGTGATTCTCCGCTCCAAATCTGTTCAAACATGGCTAATGGTGCTGCAGGATGGACACACGCTCGCTGATGCGACTATTTGGTAACCTGGAAGAGGATCCCGATGGCAAGCCGTTTATCATGGTCGATAACCCGGACCCACGCGGCGGCTTCCGGGCTGATCAAGACGATGAGGGTTATGCCGACGACTTCTAGGCTGCTAGGCGACGGGTTGGAAAGTTGCGATACGAGCCATGTCTGGGTGGAGCTGGGAGTTTGGGGCTTGATTTAGGGTGGGCTGGAGGAGTTTGGGGTTTTTTTAGGCTTGCTTCTGGTCGTGGGAATGCATTGGAGGCGTGCCAGGCTCCACCATGGGCGTTTGTTTTGAGGTAAATATCCTATCGAAGAGTGCAACCCGCCAACTTCGTCATTGCTTTATCGCGCCTGGCTGCAGTCATGGACGAACGCGTTCGTCGGCTAAGAGCAAGTCCCCAGATAAGGGCCGAATTGCACCAATAACACGGCAGGCGATAGCAAGGAAGCTCGACGACGCAAGACGGTCGCGCAGTCTCTCTTCACCAGCCCAAAGCGACAGCCGTTCTGATTCGATTGCGCCGGCTTCCCTGTCCTTGGCCAGCCATGTTGAGCGCGCGAGATAGAGGGCGGAAGCACGAGCGATTGACATGTCCAGCGGCCGCTGATTAATGTCGCGCTGCTCGAGGCCCGTCAGAGCGCGCCCCGCCATTCCCCCACATTTTGCTTCTCCGGCCAACCTCCAGGACCTGTTATGGAGAACAACAACACTGCGGAAGCGCAGCCAACTTCCGACGCGCCCGCCAAGAAGGGACGAAGGGGCAAGAGGGATGCGGGAAGCGACGACCCCAAGAAGAGGCGGTGCATCTCTTCCGCCTGTGTTCCGTGCAGGAAGCGCAAGTCCAAGGTATGTTTAGGTAACGGGAATTGGCCCTGATGCCCTTTCTCCGGTCTATACACGCATTCTCCGGATCATCGCCAGCGCCCTCGGAACCACGCGCCTGCCAGCAGTAGAGTCGCTAATCTGAGACATAGTGCGACGGAACCACTCCGGCTTGCTCAGCTTGTGCCGCCGTCTACAACACGCCATGCATCTACGACCCAAACTCGGACCACCGCCGCAAGGGCGTCTACAAGAAGGACATAGACAACCTCAAGACGCGTAACTCGACCCTCCAGACCCTCATCCAGGCCATCCTCAACTACCCAGAAGACGAAGTCGCCCACCTTGTACAGCAAATACGCACCTGCGAGAGCTTGGACTCGGTCGCCGAAGCTATCATTGCAAAGGAGAACGGCGAAGACGACGAGGATGAGCCCATCAGCCCAGTCACCACCCCCATCATGGCCCCGGCCAAGGGCACCTTCGAGAGCCAGCTGAGCGGAAAGATGGGCGAGCTGCGGCTCGAGGATGGATCGACGAGATACATTGGCGGCACATCACATCTCATATACCTGGGCAAAGGCAGCGAAGAGGCCGAGTCGCCAGACACATACTCCGAGGATCAGTACCCGGAAGCCCAGGATCCATTCTGCTCGTGGACCACCGTCACCTCGGACCCGGAGCTCGTACAGCACCTGATTAGCATGTACTTTTGCTGGCACTACAGCTTCTTCACCACCCTGTCCAAAAACCTCTTCCTACAAGAGTTTCAACTAGGCAAACCGCCGCTAGGGTCCGCAAGGAAGACACAATACTGTTCGCCGTTACTCGTCAACGCCATGCTAGCACTGGGCTGTCACTTCACATCCTGGCCTGCAGCCCGAGCTATCCGCGATGACTCTGCAACGGCGGGCGACCACTTCTTCAAAGAAGCCAAACGGCTGATCATGGAGGACGATCTGCACGAGGTGCCAGCTTTGACAACCGTGCAAGCTCTGGCGTTGATGTCTGTACGAGAAGCTGGTTGCGGGCGAGAAGCAAAGGGATGGGTCTACAGCGGCATGTCGTTCCGCATGGCATGCGACCTTGGCCTGAATCTCGGTATGCACAGCAAGGACACAATCGACGACAATGAAGAAGACGCGCGAAGGATCACCTTCTGGGGCTGCTTCCTGTTCGACAAGTGCTGGAGTAACTACATGGGACGATTACCACAACTGCCCAACACGATCCTTACAGTCCCCAAGTTCGAAGTCTTTCCTAGTGAAGATGCGGAAACGTGGAGCGCAGTCACAGACTCTGGTCTCAGTCAAGCACATTCTCAGCCCAGTCGGACTCGTGCGGTCGCGCTTCAGATCTCTAAGCTTTGTGAAATCTCCAGCGACCTAATGAACTCCTTCTATAACCCGACTGATATGGACAAGGTCAAAGGCAGGCAAGCGGAGCTGAAGAAGCTGAGCGAAATACATATGCGTCTAGAGACGTGGAAAAGAGAGTTGCCCAAAGAGTTGGAGCCCAAGGAAGGTGGTTTACCACACATGCTTGTCATGCAGTAAGTACGCCCTGCGCATTGTGCAACAGGGGTCGCACTAACATGGTTGCAGTATGTTCTTTCAATTGCTGTATATCCATCTTTTCCGACCGTTCCTCAAGTACAACCCGAACAACTCCCCATTGCCCGCAACTGTATCACCAAGGAAGCTATGTACACAAGCTGCTGCCATGATCTCAAAGTTACTTCGACTATATAAGCGATCGCATGGCTTGCGCCAGATATGCAACATCTGTGTATATATCGCACACTCGGCATGCACGATACACCTTTTGAATCTACCGGAGAAGAATGCGAAGCGCGATATCATACATGGCGTCAAGCATCTTGAGGAAATAGCTGAAGGCTGGCTCTGTGCTCGCCGGACCCTCGGCATTCTCAGCGTTCTGGCCAATCGTTGGAAAGTCGAGATGCCAGAAGAAGCTGCCACAGTACTGTCCCGGACCGATGCCAAATATGGTCCCTGGAACGAGATCAATACACCTAGAGCAAACCGCCGCGCATCCATTCAGACGAGCAACCATCATCCATCACCGGCGGACCAAGCGTCCCCAAGCCTGCAACCATATAGCATGAATATGACGAACATGGCCACACCCCAGTTCTTCAACCGAGTAACAGCAAACACCAACAGTTCCGTAAGCAATGATCCTTCTGCGCGCCCTTCCAGCACCCACTCTATACCTCCCTCCGACGCAAACGCCCTGGCTTACATGCGCAATCAGCACCAGATCAGCACACCACAAAACTCATCTTCCGCCCTCAATGCACCAACACCAGCGTCTACACAAGGCCGACGTTCCGTCGATGGCGGACAAACGACCGCTGGAAACTCTCCAAGCCAGCTCTTCGGCGGTGTGGACCAGTTACTACGAGAAGGCCAAGATTGGATCTACCGCGATCAGACACAGCTCGCGACTGACTTTGAGAACTGGAACCCACAAGGCATCGATGACATTGCGAACTGGTTTGCCAACACGACCAGCCCAGCAGGTCCGTTCCAGGCCAACACCAACGCGCCTGTCATGAGCAATGAGATGAGTGGAGGACCTGTGGGTGGAAACGCGGTGAATGGTTACACGAATGGAAACGCAAATGGAAATGGAAATGCCAATCCGACTCCAAGTTTAAACGGTTTTGGCGCAGCTGGTTTTAATGGTATGGGAATGCAGGGGTTTACTTATGACGAACAAAGCTGGTATCAATAGGGCAGAGATGGGAAAATATAGGCACCACTGTTGATAAACTACGGGTATGCAAGGCGTCTACAACGGCGTCGGAGTTTTTAGAAATGAACTAATGATACACTTTGTATGCCTCGAAATCAAAAATTAAAGAAATCCTTGACCTTGCGCCATGCTTTTCTCATCCCATGTCGATAAGGATGTCTTCGTTCCCATGCGGTTTGCTTGTTGGCCCTCTGCCGCAGCTGTCTATAGAAATGCATCATCTCCTCTTCTGGTGTCTCAAACGGCGGTGTTCTCGCGAAGAGAGGCTCAAGCTGCCTGTTTGCAATAGCCTCCTCGTCTCGCCCCGTGTCCTCGGGCGTCACCCTCCGTACAGAGATAAGCTGCGCTGTGCTCAACGACGGATCTTCGTCTTCACCGCTGTATGTGACCCGAGAGGAAATGGAGCCGTAGGATGGCTGTGGTGAGTAGGCGGGATGGCCTTCGCGTTCTCCTGGGTAACGTCGTGGACGCAAGTCTGTGGACTCGTCGAGGGGACTAAGACGGTGGGGTTGATACTCAGCGAGTGCGTCTCGGATTCTGACTGGGTTGGGGCGGGAGAAGTTGACGTGAGCAGCGTCCTGTCTAGTTGGAGTCGGAGGAAGTAGAGGGGTTATCGGACGCTCCTCATCAGAACTCGGACGTTCTCCAGCAGGACTTGGGCCCTCTACCAAAGGACTAAGCCTCGCTCTCTGGTTCTCCCTCCTATCAACGGGCACATCGTCTTCTGACACCACACTCCCCGGCTCATCCAAACTTAGCCTTGGTGGTTGTGATAGATTCCACCGCAAATTTGGCGCATTCCTTAGTGATGGTGTCCGCCTTCCTCTGGGTAGACTGAGGACTCTGTGTACTACGTTGTTTTCTTCAACAGTCTGTCGACTACGTGAAGTTGGTGATTCAGGTGCTGTGGTATAAGATCCGTTTGAAGGTACTGAAGGCACGCTGCTGTTCGTGGGCGTAGATGGTGCTGCTAATGGAGAAAATGCTGAAGGAACAGTGTCTGATACTCGAGAAGAGTCCATTTTTTGTGGTGTGCCGATGGCTGAATCGTGGGACAGGCTTCCGTCTGCACTGAGTCGCTCCATGGCTGAGAATGTTAAAGCTTGTCACAATGAGTGTAAATGTCTTGTTTAACAAATGCGTGTGGATGTTATGTGCGAAAGACACCATTATTGGAACGATAAGAGCCCTTT
>Ga0265797_10002239_pt1 | contig 32858 bp, 29 predicted proteins | sample P2T30metagenome_FD_192433 | JGI IMG/M metagenome (GOLD analysis project Ga0265797, IMG submission 192433) | Plant litter microbial communities from East Loma Ridge, Irvine, California - P2 T30 | ecosystem: Environmental > Terrestrial > Plant litter > Unclassified | place: USA: California... | reverse complement strand
CTGGGCGAAAAATGCACCGCGGCAGGTTACCAAAAGGATGCTGGACGAATTTGCGGACCGCGAACCGGTTTGGGGATGGAGAAGCGACTCACAGGAAATCATGGAAAGGCAGATCGATCTGGCAGCGGACAACGGCATTGAATTTTTCCTGTTCTGCTGGTACTGGCGCGATACCAAAGGGCCGATTAACCTCGATGCAATCGCCAAGCTTCCAGGACATGAAAGCATGCACCGGTATCTGAAGGCAAAAAACAAACACCGGATTAAGTTCGGGCTGCTGATCGCCAACCACCAGGGAGCCGAAATTACAGGAACCGAAAACTGGGAGAAAGCCACCGAACACTGGATGCAATATTTTAACGATCCCCAGTACATTAAGGTTGATTCGAAACCGATGGTGGTTATTTTCAGTGCAAAGGGTATTGAAAATGCAGACATTGCTGCCATGCAGCAAACCGCTCAGAAACAGGGTTTAAAACAAGGACTGACTATTACCGGTTGTGGAAATACGGATGGAAAAAACTTCGACGTCAGTACGCACTACAACGTTGTTCCCGGTTATTCTTCCGGTTCGGAAGAACACACTTATGCCGAACTGGCCAATGCACAGCGTGAACGCTGGAAAGGTACCGCTGAGAAACCTTATATCCCGACCGTGATTGCCGGATGGGACAAACGCCCCTGGGAAGATGCAAGCGGAAAAGCCACATCAGGCGGTGCTAAACAGGGCTGGTTTTATACCGGAAAAACGCCTCAACAGTTCAAAACTTTCCTGACCGACGCCGTCACCTGGATGGATAAGAATCCTGAACAAACCATTAAAGAACGCATGATGCTGATCTATGCCTGGAACGAACTGGGCGAGGGCGGCTACCTCGTCCCGACAAAAGGCGACCCGAAAGCGAGTTATCTCAAAGTAGTAAAAGATGTTGTCTCGAACCAGAATAAAAAGTAGTTACTGAACGTATTTTAATCTTCAAATATCAAATGAGTTTTAATTTTAAAGCCATTGCCATCCTATTGATTAGCATTGGAACACTTGACTTCGCTTCTGCGCAAAAATTCACCATACCCGTTTTTCCGGATACGCAGAGTGAGGTCGGCGGGAACCACGGTATGTTTACAAGCCGGATAAAATGGGTAGTGGACCACAAAGATTCCTTGAAAATCCCGATGGTTTTGCACGTAGGCGATCTGGTCAATTTTGATAATTATGATCATTACGAAGTGGCCAGCAAAGGTTATGAGTCCTTTGATGCCAATCATATTCCCTACGCCATCGCTTTGGGTAATCATGATACGGAGGCGGTCGGATTTAACAGCGGCAGTGCGGCACCGGGAAATGTAAACCAGAATTTAAGAAAAACACATAAGTTCAATTCTTACTTTCCTGTATCCCGTTTTTCAAACCAGCGCGGAAGATACGAAGCAGATAAAAGCGACAACGCCTATTATACCTTCAAAGTGGGTAACACCAACTGGCTTGTAATCAGTCTGGAATTTTGTCCGCGCATGGGACCGATCAACTGGGCCGGAGATATTGTTAAAGAATTTTTCAACTACAACGTCATCATCATTACCCATTATCACCTGACGCCGAAAGGAGAAATAGCAGACCGCAATGCGGGTTACGGTGATTTCAGTCCGAAAGATGTGTTTGAAAGACTGGTTAAGAAATATGCAAACATCCGTTTTGTCCTGAGCGGTCACGTCATGAGCTCGGCATTGAAAGTGGATACCGGCGAAAACGGAAACAAGATTTATCAGATACTCCAGAACTACCAGAACGAAGACCTGGGAGGCGGCTACATCCGGCTTCTTACGTTTGATGTTGACAAGAAATCGGTTTCTGCCAGCATGTATTCTCCGTTTTACAAAAAGACAAAAGAAGACACTTCAAAATTCATGATCGAAGGCATCGATTTCATTAAACAAAATGAAGAAAGATCGCTGAAACGCTGATTTTATATGCATCAATTCACGCCCATTTTTTTAAACAATTTTAGAATGAAATTCCTGAGCGCACGAATTATATTGGTTTCCGTACTCACTTTTCTGGTTACAGGAAATAGCCTTTTATTTGCACAAAAAGGAAAAAACAAAGTGGGGGCCTATTACTTTGACGGGTGGAGCGGAACGACTTTCCATATTACCGATGACCTGAAAACCAACTACACCAACCGCGAACCGGTGTGGGGATGGGTAACCAGCGAACAGAAAATCGTCGACGAACAAATTACCATGGCTGCTGATGCGGGTCTTTCCTTTTTCAGCTTTTGCTGGTATCACCGGAATGGCAAAACACCGGAAGAGCTGCCGGAAAACCGTGCGATCTCTTTTTACAAAGCCTCAAAGAATGTCAAAAAACTGGAATATTGTCTGTTGGTAGCCAATCACGGCGGATTTGATGTAGGCCCTGAAAACTGGGACAAGCTTACCAAAATATGGCTGGAAGAATTTAAGAACCCGCAGTATCTTCTGGTAGACAAAAAACCGCTGCTCATCTTCTTCGAATTTACTTCGCTGATCAAGAATTTCGGTTCTCCCGAAGCAGTAAGTGAAGCATTTGCAAGACTGAGAAAAAGTGCATCTGATGCAGGTCTTTCCGGTGCGTCCATTGCCATCTGCGCAGGTTCTCCCGACGGCGTCGCGAAAGCAGAGGCCTGCGGCGCGGATGTTGTAACCGGTTACAATTACCACAGCGCAGGTTTCAAAGGAAAAGAACTGGCGATACCGATCGATACTTTACAAACCGCCGAACAAAGTCTTTGGGGCAAACTCGCACAGCCGGCCAATAAACCTTACATCCCCGTGTCCACCATCGGATGGGATCCCCGCCCCTGGTCCAACGACAAAAACAAGTACAATGAAAGACCCTATTTTACCGGATTTTCTGCACAATCTGTCGAGCAGTCGGTAAAAGGACTTTTAAACTGGATGAATGCAAATGTTTCTTCCATGACCACAGAACGGATCGGATTGCTCTATGCCTGGAATGAAAATGGCGAAGGCGCCTGGCTCACACCGGGAAAATCCGGACTGAATCCGCTTACAGGATTAAAAACTGCCCTGACCGGAAAAAAAGCAAAAACGAAATAGCATTACCGTTCCCGGCAACACAAATTCTTATCAGAATCAATAGAAAAGGACTATACCTGGCTTTATAAAGAAGCCAGGTATATTTATATAAATACATTCCCAATGACATTCCTTAACCGACTTTTTTTAACCTCTGCAACCATTTTGCTCCTCGTAATTCAATGTATCGCCCAGAATGATATTAAAGTCATAAAAGAGCGTATTGTGGCGGATTTGATGGATACAAAAATAGATGACAGCCGGATCGAATCGCTGATGGCGAACATGAACAGCGACGGCAGTTTTAAGAATATCAATTACAGCGATCTCAGCCGGAATGCCAGCTTTCCGCACGGAGGGCACACGCGTGATATGGTGTATATGGCCAAAGCATACAAAAACAAAAATTCCCGGTTTTACCAAAGTAAGCCGCTCAAAGCACAGATTGAAAAAGGACTGGTTTTCTGGGTGGAACATGATTTTGTGGGTGAGAACTGGCACGACAACCAGATCACCACCCCGACCAACCTGGGAAACCTCATGCTGGTAATTGGTGATGAACTTCCGAAGGACCTTGTCGTCAAAGCCCAGCCGATGATATTCCGCGCCAACATGAATGCATCCGGCGCACGCCCCAGCGGAGACCGGATTGTGATTGCCGGTATCCTGGCCAAGAACCTGCTTTTTCAGGGTGATTATAAAGAATTTGATAAGATCATAAAAATCATTGAAGGCGAGCTGAAATTTGCTACCGGAGAGCGCGGTATGCAGCACGATTACAGTTTCCACCACCGCGTCGACCGTGTTAACAATACTTCTTCTTATGGTTATGGCAAATATGCCAATGCTTATGGCGAATGGTCGTATTATGTTTCGGGAACACCTTATACTTTTTCAAAAGAAAAAATAAACCAGCTGGTGGATTATTACCTCGACGGGATCTACAAGCAAATGGTGTACGGGGTCTATGAAGACATCAGTGTCAAAAACCGCAGTATTTCCAATCCGTCGACTTTCCAGCCGTACAGCACGCTTGAAATTGAAAGGGTGCTGGTAAGTACCAATTACCGGAAAAAGGAACTGGAAGAAATTGCAAGATTGAGAAAAGGCGAAGCCAAACCTTCGGCCTCATTCGCAAAATTTTTCTGGCAGACCGAACATTTCGTTTTCCAGCGTCCCAACTTTTACACCACCGTCCGCATGTTTTCGACCCGTAACCGGAACATGGAAGAACCTTATAACGGACCGGGTAAACTAACGCATCACCGCGCAGACGGCACCAACTACCTCATGCTGAAAGGCGATGAATATCTCAATATCTGGCCGGTATACGACTGGCAGAAAATTTCCGGAACGACCATTGTACAAAAACCGCAGCTTCCCGGACCCGACGATATTCAAAAAGCCGGCCTGACCGATTTTGTAGGAGCAGTAACCGACGGGCTGTACGGCGCAGTGGTATTTGATTTTAAAAGTCCGCATGATCCCCTGGAAGCAAAAAAATCCTGGTTCTTTTTTGATACCGAGTATGTTTGCCTGGGAACGGATATCAAATCACAATCCGGCATGGAAGTGGCAACAACACTTGATCAGTCTTTGCTGCGGTCTGATGTACATGTACAGCAGGAAGGCAGCCCGCAAAATATGGCCAAAGGAAGCCGTACACTTCAAAAAGTAAAGTGGGTGCATCATGATAAAACCGGTTATATTTTCCCGGAACCAGCCAGTGTAAATTTGTCCAACCAGACGGAAACCGGCAGCTGGGCAGCCATCACTGATCAGAAAAATATCAGCAAAGAAGTCATCAGTAAAGATGTTTTCAAATTGTGGTATAACCACGGAAGCAAACCGGCAGGCGCTTCTTATGCATACATCGTCGTACCTGACGTAACGGAAAAAGAACTGATCACCACCGGAAAAAATAACCGCTCTGTCGAAGTCCTTTCCAATACACCGGCATTGCAGGCGGTCAGACAAAGCAAACTCGGGATCAGCCAGCTGGCCTTTTACAAAGCGGGCAATATTGAAATCGAAAAAGGCATAAAAGTCTGGATGGACAGCGCCGGGATTGTGATGCTGAAAACCAAAGGCGGCAAAGTAAAAGCACTGACCGTTGCCGATCCGTCCAGAAAACTTAGCCGGATGTCCGTTTCCGTAAGTGGAATTTACAAAAACAAAGGCGAGGGTTATACCGCTGTTGCCGACCAAAAACAGAACAGAACCCTGTTTACCGTAGATCTGCCTCAGGGTGTTTATCTGGGTAAAAGTTTTAACCTGGTATTGGAATAGGCCAATGAGGAAGCGCCTCTGTTTTGGTATGTTTCTGATCAACTGCTTGCTGTGAAAACCATAAGATTTGTTATCAAACTATGAAATAATTACATTTAAGCGTTTCTGCTGACAAACATTTTTTATTTTGATTACCAAGCAATGAATAATCATATCGCCTTTCTGAGCGAATGGGGAAACAACGGCCTCGATTTTACTAAAAAAGGTATCTCCACACACTTTATTGTGGTGGCCGTGATCCTGGAAAAAGAAAACATTTCTGAGGTAACCAGGGTCCTGTCTGCGGTACAAAAAAGGTATTTCCCGGCGGGGACCATTGCACCCAATACAATCGGGACGGATCAGGAACTCAGGAAGCTGATACTGGAAGATCTGACGGAAGCACCTTTTCAGATATTTGCGTCCGTTGTCGACAAACGGCAGCTTATCGGCGAAGGCCTTCGCTACAAAGGATCTTTCTACAAATTCCTTCATGGGCTGACCAACCGGGAGCTTTTCCGGATTTTCCCTGACCTGGAAATGGTGGCCGGCAAAGTCAGCGGGGAATCGTTTATGGAAGGATTTATCAAATATGTGCAGCAGAACCACATCCCCAATCTTTTCAATGAATCCAGTTTCGGGTTTGTCAGCAACCGGGACGAAGTCATTTCACAGACTGCCGGATTTATTGCAGACACCCTTGCCCGGTGTTATGACGAAACCGTTGTTACCGACAAACGGCAGGATTTTGTAGAACTTTTACAAAGCAAGCTGCTCACCATCAAGTTCTGGCCGGATGTATTTGACCCTTATCTGATCAAGCCCGATCTGGCCAATAAAAAATACGACAGCACACTTGCCGAACTGAGCATCAATCTGGCTAACAGTTTTTTGCACAAAAAAGCACCCAGCCAGACCCCGCATGTCATTGACCAGCTCACCAGCCTGAGCTATCTGGTCTTTCATTTCAGGCACATTGATCCTACGCGTTACATTTCCAGTTTTGAAATAATCGAGCACATCAAAGTACGTCACGGAAAGCCGGTGACGCTCCACTACTTCCAGACCAAAGTCATTGCCCCGCTCCGGGATGCAGGCGTACTGATCGCCAGCAGCTCCCGCGGCTACAAACTGCCTGCTTCCGAGAGCGACCTCTACGATTTTATCAACCACAGCAACACCATCATCGAGCCGATGCTCTCACGCGTCAAAAAATTCCGGAACCAGATCAAGCACGCACCGAATGGCGAATTGGATCTTTTGAGTAAAGAGGAGTATGAGTTGATTCGGAAGGTTTTGGATTGAGGGGGAAGTGCAGTACCGGAAATAAAGTTCTTGTAAATGTCTTATGCCATCGCCCTTACGAGAAAACCGTATTTGGGAATGCTATAACGTTTTAAATCTTTTTAGTCCGAATGACTTTATAAGTGAAAATTTATGGCTGCCAATACACATAAAGAAAGCAGGTACTGAAATTCACGTCACATGGCCAATCCCAATGAAGTTTAACAACGTTGACGTTTGGATGTGGTCGATCAGAAAGACACCCAAAAGGCTCAAAACAAATCGCAACAGTTGGTCATCCGCTGATTTTGTAAATCTGGAAGGGAAGAATTTGAGATTTTGAGTTATTATCGTGAGTAGTTTTGAATTTTGTTAATGCTACTTTTTGGAATGATACACAAGTCCTGTGAAGACACAGCCACGGAAGTGGATTAGATAAATTTTAAACGGGCACTAGAATTTTACCACTTAGTACCAACGATTTTAAGTTCTATTTATCAAATATCAAAGAAATCCACGCTCGCAATTTAATGGTAACATTAAGTAAGAAAAAACCCCCGAGTCGCAACTCGGAGGAAGCTTTTTGGAAGTGAGGTTGCCTGAGCTACAAAAGTCTTTCTTCCGCTAGCCCTGTGGTTATTACGTCTCTATAATCCCCAACAGGTCTATCGTAGCCTGTCCTTATGCTATTTTATCCAGCATGCATTCAAGTGGTGATCCATATTGATTAACAATATCCTCCGGCTTGCTTACCTGCTTTCTCAACTTGCCCTCCACAAGATTCATAAATATACAAAAACAGGCTTATATTAGCTTTCATTTTTAATAACAGCAATGGGAAATATTATTTTTGCTTCAAAATTGGATTTGTCAAATAAAAGCCTTTCAGAGTTTCCAAAGGAAATTCTGAAATACAAAAATCTCAAAAAATTAAACCTAAGCAATAATAGTATCAATTCCTTACCTGCTGAAATTGCAAATCTGAAACGATTAAAAGTGCTTGATATTTCCAATAATAACATCGCAGCACTGGGAGCTAAAATGTTTGACCTTAAAGATTTAGAGGTTCTTATCGTAAATGGAAATAAAATCAGGACTCTTCCCAAACAGATAGGGAATTTAGCCAAACTTAAAAACTTATCTTGCTCTGGAAATAAGCTCGACAACCTTCCAGAACAAATAAGTTCTTTAAAAAAACTTAGGTTTCTGAATATTTCCAATAATCCAATGGTAAGCTTTCCCGACTGCATTCTTAATCTCAGCAGGTTGGAAACCCTCTCAATTAACAAGAATAAATTTAACTCAATACCCAAAGACAAAATTTTAGACTGCCTGCCGCTCCTAAAACGGCTATACTGCTTTTCACCTACTATTGATGAAGCTTACGATTCTGATAGAGGATTGAAAATCTTGCAAAGAGAGAAAGGAAATGCCATGAAGATGCTTAAGCTTGTGGCTGCAAACGTTCAAAATGATCCTCAAAATTTGCCCAAAATGAAAACTACTGATCCAAATAAGCACATTTTCATTAGTTACAGCCATCAGGATGTTAAATACAAAGACGAAATTGAAAAGGGATTAAAAGCAATTACCTATGCTGGTTTCACATTTTCATACTGGGTTGATACACAGATTGCAAGCGGAGATATTTTTAAAAGTGAAATTGCGAATGAAATAGCAAAAGCGGATATTGTTATTTTTATAGTTTCTATTAATTTTATGTCCTCTAAATTCATTCAGGAGAATGAACTACCTGCTCTTTTGCATCAAGCCAAGACAAAAGGAACACGTTTCCTGATATTAATCGCGAGGAAATGTCCGTTTAAGCATTCTATTTTAGGAGATTACCAAACAGTAAATACTCCTGATACGCCTATGAATGGGCTTAGTGAGCACGAGCAGGATGCTGTTTATGTAAAGTTGGTTGAAGATGTGATTTCAAACATTTAGTTATACGTTGTAACTCTTTTTTTGCAAATACTAAAGTACTTGCCCTACTTCTGATTCTTGTTGAAAAAGTCATGCAGCAGAGAACTAATTGATCGCGTGACTTTTTTTTAAATTAGATAAAATTATGAAAGGTTTATGTAGGCTTTACGATATCGAAACAGAATTGAGGGAAAGTCACATCATTCCTAAATTTGCAATAGAGCATATGAAAAGAACCGGCTCTCGCTTTCTAAGATCCTTTTCAAATCCTAACAAGCGAATGCAGGATGGAATGAAAGAATATCTGTTATCTGCCAAAGCAGAGCAAGATTTTTCAAAACGTGAAAAGTGGTTTGCTGAAAAAATTTTCTACCCATATTTAAAGGAGGATCAAAAGCAGCTCAGTTATGATAATAATTTATTCTATTTCTCAATTTCGCTTTTATGGAGAGTCTTGATTGGTCAATTAAATCATCCCAGTTTACAAGGTGAGCCCTATCTCGATAGGCTCAAAGAGGTATCTGAAGACTGGAAGCTATACCTGAGGGGTGAAGGGAAAATTCCGAAGTATAACAAAGTATATATTTATCTAACAGGTAGGGTTTTAGATCATGACATTGAATCTGATGAAGTGGATTACTATCTAACCCGTACCCTTGACGCAACAATTGTAGCCAACAATCCACCGACCTTTGTCTCTGTTTATGCCAAATTTAACAGATTTATATTTTGGGCTACTGTTTACGGCGGCAACACAAAAGGTCTCAGCACATTGAAAATAAATCCTACTGGCGGTGTCATAAACTTTCCTCAAAACTGCAAGGATGAGTATATGAATAGTTTTTTTAGAAATAGAATTATTCAAATGGGTACACTACCGAGGGTATCAGAAAAGCAGAAAAAAATTATTGAGGATGATTTTGAGAGAAATAAATCAACATTCTTAAAATCAGATGCTGCTGACTCAATGCGAAATGATTTGATACTTGAAAAGCGAAGGAAAAATATATAGAGGCTCTGCCGTGATCGTGTCCTCTAAGGATATATGCGCTATATGTGGTTCCGTGGTCTGTGTCTTCACAGGACAATCGTGAGACAACGTTAGGGACGAATTTAGAATACTTGAGAAATTAATATTTGCGTAAGATGCATCAGATATTAATGGACTTCAGTCACTAAACTAGTTCCCATGCTATCGCTATAAGGTATCGTCAAGTTCCAGGTTTTACCTTTGGTGGATACTTCCACCTTCACCTCTTCACTGGTTTCCGAAATGATCCGGCTTTTTACGGCGGGTGTTTTGCCTTCGGAGGGGAGTAGCAGCCATACAAAGGTTTGGTCGCCGGTGATGTCGGTGTTGTAGATGGTGGTGGTGTTGGGCATGTACATGTTGTATTCCGGGCTGTACCAGCCTTGTATTTCGGGTTTTTCCTGTCCTTTTACAAAACGAACTGTTGTTTTCTGGCTGCTTACGGGGATCACGGCCAGGTTTCCTTTGGCGTTGCCGGTGCGTACCGTGTTTCCGTCCTGCGTAACCAGGCAGTCGGGATGCCAGTGCCAGAGGGATTCTATTTTCCTGGGTTTGTCGGTTTTTATCCGGTCCGCCACCACCCAGAACCGGCCGCGTACATACATCACCGCACGGGTGTGGCTGGCCGAACCATCGGTATCAAATTTTGAAAAGTCGCCGGTGGCGTAGTCAAACGCCGGAGTGATTTTCACCTGGTTCGCCTCCACGGGTTTCTCTGCCAGCAACGGGCCGGGCTGCTGCCCTTTTCCGTCGATCAGGATCAGGTTGTGGCCGGCGCTGCCTTTTGCATAGGGCCTGAATTTATCTGCAACTTCCCCTGTATACGCAAACCGGCCTGCATCCACCAGCAGGTCCCGGCCATAGGCGGAGACGGAAATATGCAGCTTGTCGTTGTGCTGGTGACCGCTTCCCCACGGCCCGATATCAAAAAACGACCAGTGTGCATTTGCATCATAACCGCTCCGCGAGATCAGCTGCCCGGCCCAGGGAAAAAAGTACGACGGTCCCTGAACGGGTTTCTTTCCGCTTTTTCCGTTGGAGGCCAGATAAGCCCACTCCGGTTTGCTGTATTTTTGGGCGGCTTTCAAAAGCAGCTCCCGGTCACTGCCGCGGTCGCCGTCGTTGTTGAGTATACGATAGCCGTCGGGGCGAACAGCGCGGGCAATGTAATCGTACATCTGAACGATGGTCTGGTTAAAAAAATCAGGCAGCGGACGGTTGGCGCGGCCGCAGATTTCCTTAAACAATACGAAATTGGACAAAGCCACATTGTGGTAATGCGAGGTCAGTTCGGTCTGGGTACCATCCTTGTACACCTGCCCTTTCATGCTTTCCACCATAGTTGCGATCGCGTAAGAAAGCCATTCGTCAGATTTTTTATATTCGGGAAAATTGGTAGCCACCGTCGCGAGCGCCGAGATTTCCATCGTCAGCCAGTTGTTTCCGCTATGAAACCGACGGTTGTAATGTGCATGGTCCGGAAGGCTGCTCAATACCAGCAATTGTGTGGCAGGCGACAGGTACTTGCTTTTTAAAAGTCCGTAATAAATGCGGGACCAGATCTTCACCCTGGCCGCTACTTCCAGCCCACGCCAGACCGAAGTATTGCTTTTTACAGCCGGATACGGCATGCTTTTGAGGATAAAATCTTTCAGGAAAGCGTCTATGTACTGTGCATATTTCGGGTTCCCGGTTTCCATGTAGGTATCGAACACGGTAGCCAACTGCGTATGCCGGTTCGACAGCCAAGCCCATTCCCGGTCGTTGTTCGGGCCTTTGTAGTGCCAGTCGCGGTGGCCATCTGGCAGCAAAGGCAGCTGTCCCCGCACATTCTGAATGATGAACACATTTTTCAGAATGGTATCCGCCTCAGCGGCCGTTTTGGCGGAAGCAGCGGGCAGGGTCTTTCTTAGAAATGCAGCGGTATTGCCGTTCTGGTAATAAGCCAGCAATTGCGTACAGGCCGCCACCAGGTCCCCGCTTTTTTGCGCCGCCTTGACCTGCTCCATGCCCGGCCGGTCCAGATCAAACTGATCCAGCATCGTCTTCATGGTTTCCAGCGCATAAGTGCAGATATCTTCCACAGAAGTAAGCTGCTGCCAGCTTTTCTGCGAAAATGCATCCGTGGAAATGGCAACAAGAAAAGTGAACAGCGGCAGTATTTTTGTAACCAGACGAGCAATCATAAGGCGTTGTATTGGAGTTGAGAACCAGGCTTTTCCGATCCGGCAGGACCAAATGCCGGCTGTTATTGGAGACGCGATAATTAGGTTCTGACCCTGCTTTGCTGATGGGACAAATGTGAGGCGTACATTTATAGCTATTAGCGTGAAGGTTTTTCTGGTTAGATAAGCCTGACCGTTTAATAAGTCCCTGGTATTTAAAGCAGTAGGTTAAACTATAAAGTCACTTGTTACACAAACCTAACTCAACTACGAAATGCTTGACACCTCCTCCTTCAACACGTACGACAATGATTCGTACACAATTTTCTGCGGACCAGCCCAGCTTCATAAGGATCTGAATATACTTTACGGCTACATCGTCGGTATTCAAGCCGATGGACATATCAATGCGACTGAAATTGATTTGCTCCGTTCGTGGATTAATTCCATTGGCACTTTACGTACCAAAGCTCCGTATTATAAGCTTGTTGAAAAGATCAATGAAATCATCAGTGACGGTATTGTGACTCAGGAAGAAGCCGAGGATTTAATTTGGCTTTGCAGAAGCTATCTGGATCATAACAATCCGTATTATGATGTGATCACCTCATCCGCGCAAAAACTGAGCGGTTTCCTGGCCGGTATTTCGGCTGACAAGACTATCAACATTGAAGAGCTGACGGCATTGGGGAACTGGTCTTCTGAAAATGCATCACTTGTACAAACCTGGCCATTTGACTCTTTGCTACCAATTATCGCACAGATTGAAACAGAAAAACAACTGTCAACCGAAGGGCACAGTCAATTGCTAGATTTTTGTCAATCAATATGTAATCTTAAACCGGCGCGAGAGCGTAATACATCCCTCGCGATCAAATTCGCTGAGGAGAAAGTATCTATCGTCATACAAGAATCTTCATTTTGCTTTACCGGAAAATCCTGCAGATATTCCCGTGAGGAAATGGCGCAAATTGTAGAATTGTATGGTGGAGTAGCTACAAATTCCATCACAGCAAAGCTTCACTATCTGGTGGTATGTGAAAAAAGGAACCCAGCATGGGCGTTTGAAATGTATGGACGGAAGGTGGAGAAAGCAATGAACATGAAAAAGAAAGGAGCCGGGCCGGAAGTGATTTTTGAAGAGGATTTGTTTGAGGCGTTAAAAGCTTTTGGGTTTTCTCATGGGTGAGATGGTGATAGTATTGGCTAGTCAGATGGTGCAGGCGAATGTGTAAACCGTTTCATAGTTTACCGCATAATAAGTTTGTGCCAATATTTATTACAATATTTTCTATAAATAAGATTATTGATGTAATTGTTCCATAAATTTAATTTGAGTGCGATGCAAATTTTTCACGACCCTTCTAAACAGATTAATTTCCTAAGCCAAATCCTGTCAAACGGTAAAAAATCGCTTTCCTTTTTTATCTCTGCCGGTTGTCCATTAGGCGTGACGATGCCCGCTGGAGCCTGGCCTCTTATCCCAGCAATCAAAGAACTATCACAAAAGGTTAATACGCATTTCGCTGAACCCGCAAACATTCCATTAAGATACCAAGATTTGTTGCAAGAGCTAAATGCAGATGGTTTAGATCACGAAAATATAGAACAAGTATTGAGCTTTATTCGTGCACTTAGTCATGTTGCCGGTAAAGGTCTTGTCAGAGGATTCTCCCGAGGTAATTTGGCAGATATAGAAAAGGTGATTTGCGAAAAAATTGTTGAGTTAATAAATGTATCATTACCAAATAGTGATACTCCATATCATCAACTATCAGCTTGGATCGCATCTATAGATCGAGAACAACCGATTGATATTTTTACTACAAACTATGATTTACTTATAGAACAAGCATTAGAGGAGTCACTGATCCCATACTTTGATGGATTTGTTGGATCCAGAAATTCATTTTTTGATTTAAAAGCATTGGAAGACAATCAGATACCTAAACACTGGACAAGGCTTTGGAAAATTCACGGTTCCCTTAACTGGTATAAATCAGGTGCCAAAATTCACAGAAGTACTGGAATAAAGCCTGACGCTATCAATTCTCCACTTATCTATCCCTCATATTTAAAATATGATCAGAGTCGTAAAATGCCATATCTGGCACTTCTGGATCACCTAACTAGGTCTGTTAGAAACGAATCAAATGTTCTAATCACATCTGGTTATTCCTTCAACGATGACCATATTAATGATGCGATGCTTAACGCGTTGGTGGCTAACCCATCCTCCATGATCATCGCACTTCTTTATGGAGAGTTAAACGCATATCCGAATGCAATTTCACTAGCAAAATCAAGACCAAACATTGGTTTATGGGCTCTTGATGAAGCTATTATTGGAACAAAAAGGGGAAAATGGAGCGTAACTAAATATAATTCAGAAGATAACATAGCCAATGTAATTCAAATTGAAGACATTCCGGATCCAATTGACCCAACCAAGACGTTGAAAATATTGAAACTACAACTAGGTGACTTTAAGCACCTTGGTAATTTCTTACACCATTTAGTTATCCAAGACAATCAACTTTCAAAATGAAAGGTAAAGCTACACTCTTAGGAACCATAGAAGACGTAAAGGGCTCAACTTTGAAAGTTTTGCTTTCGAACGAATCATTGTCAGGACTAGCGTATGTTGACGGTCATGGATACAGGATCGGTCAAATAGGTACATTCATCAAAATTCCTCTTGGCTTCTCATTTCTATATGGAATTATCGTACAAGTTGGCGCAAGTGCCGTTCCTGAAAATCTGGTAGATAAGCTGCCATACGGAACCAGATGGATGACTATTCAACTTATAGGTGAGGGTTCAACAACCAAAACTTTTCAGAAAGGCATAAGCCAGTTTCCAACAATTGGAGACGAGGTGCATTTGGTCTCTGAAATCGACCTTGAAAACATATATGGAAAAATTTCAAATATCAATTATATCAACATTGGTAATATTGCAAATTCTGATTCCATACCAGCACTATTAGATATCGACAAACTTGTAACTCGACATTGCGCAGTTGTCGGATCAACCGGTTCGGGTAAATCCAATTCTGTATCTGCATTACTCCAGGCAATTAATACAGGCAATTACCCAAAGGCTAAGATTATATTAGTTGATCCTCATTCCGAGTATCACACCGCATTGAAAGATCAAAGCAAAGTATTTTCGATTGGAGGTGCTAATCCTTTAAAAATCCCATTTTGGTGTCTATCATATAATGAACTGGCATTAATACTTTTTGATAAAAGGCAGGCAATGGACTCGCCACAAGATTTGAGAATTCAGCAAGAAATATTAAAGCAAAAGATCGAAAATGCTAAAACTCTGTCGAACGGTGCAATTCCAGAAAACCAAATAACCGTTGATTCGCCAATTCCTTTTGATTTAAAAAAAATTTGGTATGATTTATTTTTGGAAACGAATAGTACAGTTAACACAAAGAATGACTACACCACCATTTCCTACAAGTTAGACGAAAATGACAATCCAATACTCGGTAATAAAGATACACTAGAATTCCCTCAGTTTAATCCTCCAGGAAATGGTGCACACCCCCCATTTATTTACGAAGGAAATAAAATTATGGTCTCATATTTGGGTAAGTTAAGAGGAAAATTGTTGGATAATAGAATGGATTTCCTATTTGATTGTGCCGAATATGACGGTGTAAGTATCGATTTAAACTCACTATTAAATGACTGGCTCAATCATGAAAAGCCAATTACAATTTTAGATTTAGGAGGAGTTCCATATAATATCATAGATTTAGCAGTGGGACAAATCACTCGACTCAGTTATGAGACAATGTTTTGGGGACGCAAAATTGCCGGAATTGGCAGGCAGCGACCACTATTACTGGTTTATGAGGAAGCACACACATATTTGCCTCGTGGCGGCTCAGGCCAGCACGTTCAAGGTTATGCAACGTCTGCTGTTCAAAGAATTTGCAAGGAAGGTCGTAAATACGGAATTGGCGCTGTCATCATTAGCCAACGCCCGTCGGATCTCGACACTTCAATTTTGTCCCAATGTGGAACGTTTATTGCTTTACGTTTAACAACTTCGGACGACCAGTCGATTATAAGGTCATATCTACCCGACAATTCTGGTAATTTATCTGATTACTTACCTTCACTAAGAACGGGCGAGGCGATAATAGTAGGTGAAGCAATTAAAATTCCAAGTAGAGTCGCTGTTCGTGAAGTTACCCCACGACCAGATAGTGGCGATCCACTTCCTTCGGAAACTTGGAATAAGACTGAGCCGGCTCAGCCAAATTTTCCACTAGCAATAACAAATTGGAGAAAACAAAAAATCTAACTTTATAAAACATGGAAATGATTCAAGTTACGTCAAGTAATGTACAAGCAATTGGATATGATGATCAATCAGGTACATTACGGGTAGAGTTCATAAATGGTGGGACTTATGACTATTATTCAGTACCTCAAGAAATATATGTCTCTTTTTTATCAGCACCTTCAAAAGGTGAATTTCATAACCTCCATATAAAAAAGACAGGATATAGCTATTCACGTGTTTAGAATAAAGATCATGGTAGAACCAATGTAATCATTACAACCCCATGAACTTTTAAAGCTATAAACATTGTCTAATACCCAAATAACTTTAAAAAGCATTTTTTGAAGAAGACAGGATTTTTATCGTTCGGGCATTAGTCTAATCATCCGGCTTACAGGGCATAGACGGTGAGTGACACGCTGTTATGCCTTGTGTTCTTGCGTACTTGTGATGTGCGACAATTTGGGTGAACACGCCGAGCAGCGGAGGTTAAAACAATCACTAACCCTCCTATCGCGAAATTTCCCGCCAATTCCGTACATTCAACTATGCATACAATCAAAAGCGATCAGGACGTCACTTCTTATTCACTGGAACATGATCCCGTGATGCCCGGAAGATTATTCAGCATGAAGCACTTCGAAGGCGTGCGGCCACACCAGTCGGAACTGCTCGCACCACACAGAAAGGACTACTACCTGTTTATATTTGCCCGTCGCGGCGGTGCCCGTTTCTGGGTCGACATGACGTCCTATGAGACCAGGGACAACACATTCTACATCATGAGCCCCAACCATGTGATCGTGAAGGAAGAACCGAAATATATGTGGGGTACGGCACTGGCATTCAACAAGGAATTCCTGGCGCTGCATGGTCATGAATCTCTGTCCCGGCTGCCGGTCGTCCGCAACGAGCAGCATGCCAGTGAATTGCTTTTATCAGAAGCAGACATCACATTCACCGAAGATATGCTGGCGAAAATTCAGAAAGAACATAGCGAACCGGGCGAGTGGCAGCAAAGAATGATCACCGCTTACGTGACGCTGCTGCTTACCTACCTGAGCCGGCTGTACAGCGAGCAGTACGAGCGCATCACGCCTTCAAACGATAGGTCGTTGTTAAAAAAATACCAGGCAGCCATTGAGGAGAACTTCCGCAAAATACACCAGGTGAGCGAGTATGCCGCATTGCTTTACGTGTCACCGGGGCATTTAAGAGAGGTCATCAAAGCGCATAGCGGAAAGCCGGCCATCGCACACATCCAGGATCGCATGGTGCTGGAGGCGCGGCGAATGTTGTTTCACACCGAATATTCATTAAAAGAAATCGGTTTCGATCTCGGTTTTTCGGATGCTTCCTATTTCAGCCGCTTCTTCAAAAGGGAAACGGGCACGACACCCGCTGAATATCGTGCACTGACCCGCGAAATGTACCAGTGATGGTGTATCGGCCTGATGCCTGAAATAATATACAATGGAGAGGTAACTTATACTTTCCCTTTATATTTTGGATCAAAATCCACCATCCATTCAATACCGTATTTGTCTCTGAACATGCCAAAATAAGAACCCCAGGGACTGTCATCGATAGGTACTTCAATACTTCCGCCTGCCGAAAGTCCGTTAAACAAATGGTCTGCTTCTTCACGGCTTTCTGCGCTGATCGAAATCTTGGACCTGTTTTCATTCTCACTAACCCGCCCCATAAATTCCGGCACGTCGTTGCCCATTAAGACGTTTTGGCCAATTGGCAAGGCAATATGCATGATCTTATTTGCATCATTTTCTGCTATCGGATTCTCAGGACTTTCCATATCTTTTAAACGCACAATCATTGCGAACGCTCCGCCAAATACAGATTTGTAAAAATTAAATGCTTCTTCAGCATTTCCGTTGAAGTTGATGGATGGATTGATAAGTGCCATAATTTTTAATTGGTTTGTTATTATGAATTCATTTTTGATCTGCTTCTTTTTGAAAGCATTCATGTATTTATCTATAGACTTTTCCCTTCCTAATATCCGGACATCTTTTCATTTTTTTTCCAATATCTTTTTGAGTCTTTGCTTTGCGTATTAAAACCCAACGCATAAGCCGTCGCCCCACGAACAGCTTTCGCCGTGATCTCCGCATTTTGGTAAAAGATTGCTGACCTGCGAAATGTACCAGTGATCCTGCGTAATGTGTATCATCTGTCGATCCGGGACGATTTAATTTTGTCCCAACAAAAACAGATAAACTATGAAAACCGTATTGATAACAGGAGCTAACAAAAGCATTGGCTTCGAAACTGCCAGACAACTACTGCAAATGGGTTATTTTGTATACCTCGGCAGCCGCGATCAGCAAAAAGGCGAAGAGGCAACCAACAGGCTTAAGGCCGAAGGATACGCGCAGGTTGAAGCCATTGTAATTGATGTTGACAACCTGGATTCCATTAAGGCCGCACGCCAAACACTGGGCAGCAAGACCGGATCGCTGGATGTACTGATCAACAATGCAGGGATAAGCGGAGGTTTTCCGCAAACAGCAGCTGACCCGGATATCAACAACTTCCGACAGGTATTTGAGACCAATTTTTTCGGGGCGATTGAAACCACCCGGGCTTTTCTGGACCTGCTCAGAAATGCCCCCGAGCCGCGGATTGTCAATGTAACCTCAGGACTGGGATCGCTAACCCTGCATAGTGATCCCGACTGGAAGTACTATCATGTCAAAGGTGCCTATTACACCTCATCCAAGGCAGCATTAAATGCCTACACGATTGTGCTGGCTTACGAGCTGCGGGACACGGCTTTCAAAGTGAATGTGGTAGACCCCGGTTACACCGCCACAGACTTCAATCATCACAGCGGACCGGGAACGGTTGAAGACGCCGCAGCACGATTGGTAAAGGCAGCCACCTTATCAGCCGACGGCCCGACAGGTCAGTTTTTTAGCGACGACAATGTACCGGGAACCGGTATTAGTCCATGGTAACCAGAGCCTGATGAAAGTCCTGTCCCAGGCCTGGAATTCCTTTCCGGAACAAATTTCCCGTTGTGCGTAGTGCTCTTTGAAACTACGCACTTACAATATCCGGCCGTCTGCATTCAAAGCCAGGAACTTTTAAGGTCTGATAAAGTGTCTGATTCTAAATGAACCTGAAAGACATTTCATGAAAAAGATAGGATTTTTATCGTTCGGGCATTGGGCTAACCATCCGGCTTACAAAGCGCAAACAGCGAGTGACACGCTGCTGCAATCCATTGACCTGGCCGTTGCTGCCGAGGAGATCGGTTTGGACGGCGCTTATTTTCGGGTACATCATTTTGCATCTCAATTGGCATCACCTTTTCCGTTGCTTTCGGCCATAGGTGCCAAAACAAGTAAAATAGAGATAGGAACGGGCGTCATTGACATGCGTTATGAAAACCCGCTGTATATGGTGGAAGATGCCGGCGCCGCAGACTTAATTTCCGAAGGACGATTACAGCTGGGTGTCAGCAGAGGATCGCCGGAACAGGTCATCGACGGATGGCGCTATTTTGGATATGAACCTGCTGAGGGAGAAACCGAAGCGGATATGGGACGCCGCAAGGCACTGGAATTTCTGGAAAGACTAAAAGGCAAAGGATTTGCGCAGCCAAATCCATACCCGATGTTTCCGAACCCGCCGGGCCTACTGCGTCTGGAACCCTACTCCGAAGGATTACGCGAACGGATCTGGTGGGGAGCCGCTTCTAATGCTACTGCCGTTTGGGCCGCAGAGAACGGCATGTACCTGCAAAGTTCTACTTTGAAATATGATGAAAACGGCAAGCCTTTTCATATACAGCAGGCGGAGCAGATCAGGTTGTACAAAGAAGCATGGAAGAAAGCGGGGCACCAGCGTGAACCGAGGGTTTCGGTAAGTCGCTCTATTTTTGCCCTTGTAAACGATCAGGACCGCTATTACTTTGGTCAGGAAGCCGACCGGAGAGATAAAATCGGAATGATTGAACAGGACAAACGCGCGATTTTCGGCAGGAGTTACGCTGCAGAACCGGATCAGCTGATCAAGGAACTGGCACAGGATGAAGCTGTTCAGGAAGCAGATACAATTCTTTTGACGATACCAAATACGCTGGGCGTTGATTACAACGTACATGTGCTGTCTTCCATTTTAGAACATGTGGCGCCGGGTTTGGGGTGGCGTTGATTTAAAGGAGGAAATATTTTTGCGTGGTAAAGTCCGGATAACCTGGTTTTGCCACGCTTTTTTATTGGCTAGAAATGAAGTATTTCAGTCTGTATTGCAGCAAAATAGTGCAAAAAGCCTGTTTAGAAAGAAGTATGAGGTCTTCAAAAATCATAAACTTATTTTATTAGCTTTGATATTTTAAACCTGCATCTCTACAAAAAGTACATTCTAGTGTACTTTTTTATTTGATAGTTCAACGCTCATCTGTATTCCACTTGAAAAGTACATTATAGTACACTTTTTAATGTTAATTTTGATAAAATCTGTACCTTTACCTTAAAAAGAACATTATAATGGACTTTTTATCTATTATTGAGGCGATCAAAGCCAGGCGAGAATCACTAAAGGTTACGCAAAAAGCACTATCAGACTTATCTGGTGTAGCACTGGGCGCTTTGAAAAAATTTGAGTCCGGCAAAGGCAACCCTACTTTATCAACATTGAAAAAACTATGTGATGCCCTGGGCCTTGAAATCACCCTAAACGTAAAAAAACCATTAATCCATGAGAAGCGCAAAGGTTCTTTTTAGAGGAGAAGAAGCAGGTATCCTATTGCAGGATGACAACGGTGCATTTGAATTTCATTACCATAAAGAATGGGTAGAAGATAGTTCGAAATCTCCTGTCAGTTTGACTTTACCAAAAACGACTGAGGCCTATCAGTCTCCATACTTGTTCCCCTTTTTCTATAACATGTTGCCGGAAGGTTCCAATAAACAAGTGGTCTGTCACCTAAACCGTATAGATCGAAACGACGACTTTGGCTTGCTGCTCACGATTGCAAAAAGCGACACGATTGGAGCTGTGACAATTATTAAAATCGAGAAGTAATGAACTTATCAGATATTCAATTTTGCCCGGGCACATTGGCGTCTGGCTACGACACTTACAGTAAGAATTGCCTCAGGCGGGTCTTTGATGGCAAGCGTGTAAGCCATATTCTGGGTTATAGTTCGCCGGCAACCGATCAAGATACCGATGAACTTTTTGAAGAAAACCGCAAGCGGATGTCAATATCGGGTGTCCAGGAAAAGTTTTCAGTAATCCTTGATAAAAATAAGTTACGATTGATCGAAGAAGGCGAGCAAGGTAATTATATTTTAAAGCCGATACCAGGCGCTGGCCGTCGGCCGGATCAAATGCCGGCCAATGAGCATCTGACTATGCAGATCGCCAGGCAGATTTATGGTATCGAAACAGCGGAGAACGCATTGATCTTTTTTGCGGATGGAGCGCAGGCCTACATTACGAAACGATTTGACAGACGCGCCGATGGCAGGAAACGTGCGCAGGATGATTTTGCATCACTGGCGGGACGCACGCCCCAAACCCATGGAGAGCACTATAAATATCTAGGAAATTATCTAGACCTTTTTGAGCTGATGCAAAAGTATGTTCCGGCTTACACAGTCGAATCCCCAAAATTGCTCCGCATATTAATGTTTAACTATTTATTATCTAACGGTGACGCGCATTTCAAAAACTTCTCATTGCTCGAAACTGATCAGGGCGACTATCGTTTGAGCCCAGCCTATGATTTGCTCAACAGCCGAATACACATCCGCGATAAAGATTTTGCATTGGACGACGGCCTTTTACCCAAAAAACTAGCACAAGGCACAGTGATGCAGCAATTCACCTTACTAGCTGAGATAGCAGGAATTAACCCGAAAGTATTTGACGGAATAATCTCGCGTATGCGCAGCGGGTCCGGACAAGTGGAGCAGTTAATCTTTGCGTCTTTCCTGGACGAAACAACAAAAAAAAATTACTTGCAGGCTTATCAGGGCCGGCTCAGGCAGCTTCTGAAAACATAGTTATTTCAGTTGAAAAGCTTGACCTCTGCAAAAAATTAATGTATAAATTTTATAAGATAACCGGAAGTTTTCCGATTATCTTATTGAAAAATAACACATCCTGCATAGTAGCTTTCCTCATTTCAACCGCTGAAAAGAAAAACCTCAACATTTAAAACCATAAACCATTTCATCGCTATTGATCTTTGGTTCGGACATAGACGCCAGCTGGCTTGCAAACTACGCTAAATAAAACCCCTTAACATCACAATCCCTTCCTTTGTAAACACAATATTTTTCAAAAACTAAAATGCTGATATTCAGTAAACTGTACCCGATATTTCATTTTACTTAATATTTACTGCAATTAAGAATAAAATAAAGTAGCTATATTAACTGCAATTACGAATAATAGAGAGTTATGAAGAAGACGAAACTGGGAGAGTTCGAAGAACTTGTATTACTTACCGTAGCAGCCTTACAGCATGATGCATACGGCGTGGAGATCAAACGGGAGCTGGAAACACGGTTGAAAGAAAAACTAAGTGTAGGATCCATTCAGTCGGCACTGAAACGAATGGAAGAAAAGGGATTTCTGACCTCAGCCTTTGGTGAAGCCACTTTGAAAAGAGGAGGTAAACGCAAACGTATCTACTACACTACTTCCCACGCGCTTAAAGTATTGGAAGAAATGAGGGCAATACGCGCGGATCTGTGGAGTTCAATTCCTTTGACAGCCTCTGAATTGAAAATGATATGAGTGAGCCTGAGCATAATCAACCGCCCAAATGGCCATTGCGTTTGATGCGGTTTTTTTTACGGACCGAATACCTGGAAGAAATTGAAGGCGATATGGAGGAGATTTTTCAGGAAAATCTTCAACAGTATTCTATTCGAAGAGCAAAACGCATTTATACATGGGAAATGCTCAAGTTGCTTCGCCCGGCCTTACTAAGAAATTTTAAATCATCTTACACTTTTACGCCTTATGCCATGTATAAAAATTATTTTCTGATTGCCTGGAGAAACCTGCTAAAAAAGAAAGCGTATTCAGCCATTAACATTCTGGGATTAGGGGTCGGAATTGCCTGCTGCTTCCTGATTTTCACCTACGTGCAGAGTGAACTTTCATACGACACCTATCATACGAAGCGCGACCGGGTTTACCGCATCACGCATGGAACGAGAGTCTCCGAAGATCCCCGAAATTTGTCGAAAGAAGGTCCTTCCTGGGTTTGGGGTAATGCCCCTGTCGGACCGGCGCTTAAAAATGACTTTCCGGAAATAGAAAAAGTAGTTCAGTTTTCCGGCAGGTCAGACATCCTGCTGACTAACGGTGATAAAAAGTATCAGGAGAACGGCGTATTCTTCATGGATTCCACCGTGTTTGATGTATTCAGCTGGGATTTGTTGCAGGGTGATCCTAAAACTGCATTGGTGAATCCGTTTAGCATTGTATTGACAGAGAGCACGGCCCGGAAATATTTCGGCAATGAAAATGCATTGGGTAAAACACTAAAAGGCAGCGATTCGCCGGGGAGAGCGAATGCGGGGCAATACCTCGTGACCGGTATCATGGCCGATCTTCCTAAGAATTCTCACTTTAAGTTTAATGCCCTACTTTCATTGAGTACGTTTAAAAAATCGATTCCGGAAGTATTCGAAACGTGGGACTATGTTGATTTCTACACCTACTTTCTGGTAAACGAAAAATTCAATGAAGCCGCATTTAAACAAAAGCTGCCTGAATTTGTAAAACGGCAACGCAAAGACCCGAAGACAAAATATGTCATCGAGCTGGAATCGCTGAACGATGTTTACTTAAAATCCGATGCGGATCGCCAGCCGGGAGAAACCGGAAGTTTATCCAACATGTATGTCTTCTCTATCATCGGGTTGTTCATTTTGGTAATTGCCATGATCAATTTCATGAATTTATCCACCGCCCGTTCTATGGAGCGCAGCAAAGAGGTTGGCATCCGGAAATCCATTGGTGCAGCCAGAAGCAGCTTAATCTCTCAGTTCTTAGGCGAATCGTTTGTTATCGTTTGTCTATCCATGATTACTGCTGTATTTCTGGTGGCAATCTCATTACCCTTTATGACAGGTTTAACCGGAAAGGAATTTGAAACAGGCCTTTTAATCAGTTGGAAAAGCATTCCCGTCATTGTAGGAGCCATGGTATTGATCGCTTTTGTGGCGGGTTCTTACCCGGCATTGGTTCTCTCCGGATTTAGTCCGATGCATGTGCTGAAAGGCATGACGAAGTCAAGAGGAGGTGTAAATCTGAGAAGAGGATTGGTGGTTTTTCAATTCAGTCTTTCCATACTACTCATCGCGGTAACGATTATCGTCTATACACAAATGAATCATTTGCTGGATAAAGATTTAGGCTTCGATAAAGAAAGTATGCTGGTAATTGACTACAACTATGATGAAGCCGTGAATGCCAAATCGCAGCTTTTAAAAACAACACTGGAAGCGAACCCGTCTATTGTTTCAGCCGCTTTTTCACGAAGTGTTCCCGGAAGCTTTTTCCCATATGCAGGCACAGAGATAGAAACAAAGGATGGCGAAATGAAAATGATGGGACAACCCATCTTTCAGGTCGGTATAGACTTTATACCTCATTTTGGCTTAGAACTCGCTGCAGGAAGATCATACTCCAGGGATTTCCCTGCGGACTCCAGCAGTTCTTTGGTCATTAACGAAGCAGCGGCAAAACAATACGGATATAAAAATGCCGAGGAAATCATAGGCAAAAAATTCAGTCAGTGGGGAAGAAAGGGTGTTGTGATCGGGGTCGTGAAAGATTTTAATTTCACTTCGCTGCACCAAAAAATTGAACCGCTCACCCTGCCTTTCCAGGCCTATTCAAGCCGGTATCTATCCATTAAAGTTAAGACAGCAGACCTGACAAAAACGATTCAGCAGGTTGGTGCCGTGTGGAGTGAAATAGAACCGCACAGACCTTTTCTTTATAGTTTTCTGGATGAAGATTTTAACCGCCAGTATCAGGATGATTTTATTTTCAGAAAGTTGTTCACCACATTTTCCTGCCTGGCCATAGCCATTGCATGTCTGGGACTGCTCGGCTTGGCAACGTACATGGCAGAGCAGCGCACAAAAGAAATCGGTATCCGAAAAGTTTTAGGAGCAGATTTCCGCACCATCGTCTTATTGCTTTCCAGCGACTTTATTAAACTGGTTGTGATAGCTATTCTGATTGCGACTCCGGTGGCTTGGTACGTGATGAACCAATGGCTTGAAGGTTTCGCTTACCGGGTGGAGATCAGTTTCTGGATTTTTGTTTTAGCCGGGTTCATCGCCTTTTTTATTGTTGCGCTAACCATCAGCTACCAAGCCATAAAATCTGCATTGATGAATCCGGTAACGTCACTGAGGAGCGAATGAGGTAAGGTATTAGGCGCAGGCTGTTCGGTGTCGGATCGGCACAATTGAATGGCTTGCGCCTGATATGCTGAAATAAAGTCTCTGACTCATTCTACAATTGTTAACAGCCGGCATACTCAGGCCGGAAAACGCCGTTGATAGCGATGATTGTTTTTTCCACAATCGTTCTACCGTCTTGAAGTTCCAGGTAAGGATTTGGATCGTCCGGATAAATTTGCTTGATGATTCCTTCGGCCCGTTCCAGCCCGTTAATGTCCAGAATCATTTCCGCCTTCGCTCCACAGTTCTTGCAATCTATGAGCATTTCCATAAAGCTCTCATTGACCGATAATGTCGTACGTAAGTCCATGTATTTAGTTGTTTATCCGCTTGTAAAAACAGTTTGTAAAAAGCAGTTTATCACCTGAATACGCTGATAATTAACAATTGGTTCAATGACTTTTTCGTTATTTCAATTGCATCATCGTAGCTTTGTGGCTTCAAAAATGAGACAACTGATTACAGTTGAAAAACTGGCTGTTGAGTTTATCGGTTTTTAGCTAACAAACCCTCTTTTTTTTTCATGAATGCCAGATTTTCATTATATGGGCTGATACTATTTATCTCCATGCTCTGTGCCTGTGATGGTTCGTTACCATCGTTGAACGAAGAATTTTGCTGGACACTTGTGGATCAATATGGCAGCAACATAGGGCAGAAGTGCAATAAATCCGAAAAACAAATGAAGTCCGATTACCCGGATCCCTGCAGTTATTACAAAATGGGTAAAAACGGCTGCTGGCTGACAAAACAGAAAACTTTATACCGAAATGTACCTGAGGGCCTAATCGACTATCTTGTCAAATGCAAGAGAATAACCCAGCCAATAAAGGTTAATTGTGAAGACTGTCAGGTTTGGCTTACACGCGAAAAGCATTTGTCCAAACGTGACAATGCTATGTTTCTTAGAAGTATCAGAGAATTTGGGTACTGTGGAGATACATTGACAAAACTATATAACGGAAGAGAAATCGTACTTCGTGAGACAAGTGATTCACTGATTACGTTGCAATTCCTGAATCAGGCGAAATGAGCCTGCCTCGATTGTTCCCGGTTCTTCGGATAAAATTCTGCAAAGCGATTCAAGATCTGTATTATGCGGAAGGTGCTTTATTGATAGCACAATGCGGTGTCAAGGCTTCCATTTCTGTGTAGAATGCGGTTGTTTTTTCTACTCCGTCAATCATGTAATAAGTCCGGATACCACCTTTCAATACAAAGTATGCTTCATTAGAATTTTGTCCTTCTCTTAAAAGAATTGTATCTTTTTTGAATGTCCGAAAAGTGTTCAAAGAGATGATGGTATTCTTTTCCTCTTCTGTCAAAGAAACATATTTGGATATAAAGTCAAATAGTAAGTCCTGCACTTTCTGCCGTTCGTGATTTGTGCCGGGTGGTAAGATTATTTATGACTCTTAAATATAGGAAGATTTGTAGGACATTTTGAAATCTGTATTTTACTTACGGATTATAGTACTTTTGCCACGGTGATCACTATACTATGCCGGCAGCCTGATGTCCAAAATAGAGTTCATGACTGTTTTCTGGCGTTTCGTTCAAAAGCTTTACCGCGGATCGAGCATGCGTACCAAAATGCCAACGTTCCAGAGAATTTTTCGTCTCTTATCGAACCCGGGAAGGAACACATACTTTCGGACGCCATGTGGGAGTGCATGAGGAGGTTTTCTATAGGCATATTAGGTCATCAGTAATTAAGCAAGGTGTGAACTAGCAATCTGCAACAGTCCCATGAAGAGACGGGGCATGGAATTGGGTTGGTCTTGCAGACACCGGCCCGGAAGTAGCCGATTGGCAGAAATTGGTGAGTGAAATTGGAATAAGTCGTGGCGAGCAGACGTTGATGGCTGCGGCGTTTAGAGATTATTTAAATCCTTTGGGGTAATCTCCCGCAGTATTATTTTCTATTATAATATTCATTTTAGAATAATTTCTTCTAAATTTCTAGGTTAAAGACTGGTGCATAGCTAAATATGCCATTTTTTGTCAAAATATTGGTGTTAACAACCAGCGATAGCAGAATTTCGATATATACTTAACAAACCTCATGAATATTGCAGTAGTTATAGCAGTAAGTAAATATTCAAACCCCAACAACAATTTACCCGCATCAAAAAAAGATGGCGAGGTAATTAGTGGAGTTTTGAGTGCTACGAAAAAATACGATAAGATTTTAGTTCTAAATAATAATGAATCTAGTTCAATTACCAAGGAGTTACTCATTAATTTTTAGTTGACGCTAAAAATTTGGGAAAGGTAAATGAGTTGTTCTTCTATTATTCTGGTCACGGAGAGTTTTCAAGTGACGAGTTTTATTATTTGCTGTCTGATTTTGATATCAAAAAGAAAAATCAAACAAGCCTTCAAAACACCGAAATTGATGATTTAATAAAGAACTTAAACCCACAAATTGTTATTAAAGTTATAGATGCTTGTCAATCTGGGGTAAGTTATATTAAAGAGAGCGACGTATTAAAGAAGTATTTTGTTGAAACAAAGAAAGAATTTAATAAATGCTATTTTCTAAATTCTTCTTTAAGTAACCAATCTTCATACCAGGACGATAATTTAAGTTTTTTTACTTACAGCTTTGTTCAATCGCTAAAACACTACCAATCAATTGATATTAGGTATAAGGACATTGTTGATTTTATTTCCGACGAATTTCAAAATAATCCTGACCAAACGCCCTTCTTTGTCATTCAAGCAGAATTTACAGAGAAATTTTGTGCATTAGACGATGATGTTAAACGGTACTTATCAAGCTATAATACTTCAAATAAAGTAACTGTGCCAGAGGACAAGTCAGTTTCAACTCTATTAAGTTTAGTCGAGATAGGCGCAAAAGAATATGTAAATAAGGATGGTGCTATCGAGGCAATAAAATTCATACAATCTCAATTGGAGAATTTGAAATTAGGAAAAGAATTCGACAGCTTATATGATGTTAAGGTTAACTTTCTCGCTAAATCTTACACCCTTCCCGGCGTAACGGCTATTGGGAAATGGCTTAAAGATAATAATCATGATTTCTTTGCCCGACCAGAGTATACAGAAGATTATGACGAAGAAACTGGCCACGAGTACACTGTTTTGTCCGGTTATGAGTTAATTATAGATGAGGTTCCGTTTAGAGCTGTTTCGATAGAAATAATTCGAAAATTTCCCAATTTGAAGTCGTATCAGTGTAATATCGCATATTTAGTGTCACGACGCGAAATATCATTTTTTTATGTCATAATCCCTTATTTATAAGATGGTTGGGATTCAATGACTTTGGATCAGGGAAAAATAAAATGGACTTATACTACAAAGAAGATCGCTTACCAAGATTCAATTTTAGAGGGATTAAAAAGCATAACTGATAAAATAAATGATGTGATTAAGTCAGATTTGACTATACAGCTTGGGCTGCAACAGGAAGAAGATGATCTACCATTTTAAAGAATTTACAAATTCAATTACAGAAATACTTTTAAAAAGGAAACTAATTTATTGTCAGCGACTTTCAATAATGCGTGAATATCTAATGGAAACATCTTTCACCAACTATTTTCGGTTATTTGAATCGACCATTATTCCTTTTGCGGTGATTCTAGCCTGTTATCATATATAAAACAAAAGCAAACATGAGAATCGATTCTTCTTTTTGTGCGGGAGAAGAACAATGATGGAATTCAATAATACGATCGCGTGTGTCTTCCTGAGCTTGGCAGATTATATAGACCATTATGGAGCGAAGCCGATGAGTATTACTTGGACATAGCGCGAGTCAGCTCTTGATTATATCTTGGGAGATGGCGCTGGGGTTACTTCGCTGCCTGGGAATCTTGTGCTTCTGGGGAAGACCTTCGGAATGGAGTAAAATGCTATTAACAAAATATTCTGCTCCTGAGTCAATATTCTCTTCGATAATTCTGTGTTCCGCAAAATTGAAATTAATAATAATATCTGCTATGTGTGTCTTCATGTTGGTGATGTTCACTTCTCTACTGGTTTCCATTAGACAACTCTGTTTTAAAGTATATTTCTCATCCTCCAAGTTTTCAGTCTCTGGTACAGCTTCACGACCATTTGATCGCGAAATATAGGAAAAGTCAGTTGTAAGATTCGATCAATTAAGCGGCAACGCTTATTTAAAAAGCCTTTCATTCACTTCAAGCATTATGATAAGCCTAGGCTAACATTGAAAATAGAAATCAACAAAAAATTTTTAATTGCGCCCCTACCGACGATACACTATTCCAGGTTGATCTAAGAAGATATACAAGCTGGATAATCTCAGGCTTGACATCTTCTATCTTGGCTTTGTTAAGCTCCTTGTTAAATGCACCATAATCAAACATATTTCCCACAAAAAGCCAAACCTCCCTTGTGGCGGAAGGATTAGAAATTATGGCATTATATTTGTCCCACAATTTTTTTGGTGTTGCGCTTCCAACGATCATTCGGTTTGAAACTGTCCCGATTTTACTTATACTCCAAGGTTTTTTCCATTTGTTTATATTGTTTGTCGGATTTTTCTCAAAGTATGGAGTGAGGTAGTCGAGGTTTTTAGTCGCTTGCCCACAGATTTCAGTGAACGCAGTTGCAGAGAGCTTTGCATCCTTCGCCTTCGCATGAATGAACACAACTTTTTTAGTTACAGAATTTAGGGCAATAAAGTCACCAAGTTCCCCATTCAAATCGTCGCAGAGCAAATAATCGAAATCGAATTGATTTTCTAAATCAATATCACCATATCCTTTACCTCTTCTCGCTATTAAGCCAAATAGAGTGTCCGTGTGCCAGAGATTGTCTGCCACTGGTAGAATTTCCGAACCTTTTTCACTCGCAATCTTGGATATGCATTTGTGTGGGTGAAAAAGTTGATTGATGTCTAAATCTTTATTTTTGCTTATAAGGTTTAGCCCGGGTCTAAAAAAGTTTTTGTAAGCGTAAACATGTTGATTTCCTTCCAACACGATGCGAAAGGATTGTTGAGTATTGAGGTGTTCAAGTAGCGAAGGCTCTTTGGAATTCGAATTCGTAATAGCAGAGTCCAACTCATAACTGCTGAGAAGATATTTATTTTTGTCTTTCAGATATCTAATATCTATTTTAAATTCTTTCTTATTTACTTCAACTACAAACACGTTTTCTTTGACGTCAACACATAGAGTGTCAATAAAAATGCTTTCGAGACTTTCTCCGATTTTATATTGAAACAAAATTTCATTAGAAATGTCTAATAATATGGAGGCAGCGTTAGTATTCTTTGGAGGATCAACTTTTTCAGCGAATCTATTAAGAAACCCACTCATCTCAACGTATCCCAAAACTGCGTCTAATTCGAGCATAACCTCATTTAACCACTTTTGAAAATCAGAATATTCTATTCTTCTGTTACTAAAATCAGTTATTCTTCCATTTTGAAATCCGATATAACGCTTTTTTGTTTCTAAATCACCATCTACATACCCTTCTAGACGCGATGGGAAGTATGAGTGGTCAGATAACCCTGGGGCAGTATCTTCGACGGAATTTGCTTGTAACTCTTTGCTTCGAACGCTTGCTCTCCCCACATCCGTATTAAGAAGATAAATTTTGCTTATTGAACGCTTGTCCTTAAATAACTTAATAAGAGATTCCCTTGTTATCGGCGAAAGAGCCTCAATTTGCCTCATCTGGCTATTTTGTATGCTATCATAATATAAAACTCGGTCTTTATAGAATTTCAAAAATGTCAACGCCAGCGTTTGTTCGATAAAAATGCCGTCCTTAACTAGTGGAGAGTTTTCGTATTTTATGTAAAGAATAAGTAAGGTGTTCGTCTCAGGTATCTCGTGTTTTAGTATATAATAATCACGTCTATTCCATTCCTCTAACACTAGTTCAGACATTGCCTTGAAAGTTATCGAACCGTCGTTTTCGTATGCATTTATTTTTTTCTGAAATAACAGGCTTTCAGTCAATGATATGTTGTTAACGTCGACGAGATCCCTAAATGCTCCGCTAAAATATAATGTTGATGCTTCCTTATTTACTTTTAAGATATCTGTAATGTCGAAAAGCTTCTTTCTGGTGTCAATTAACTGATCATAGGTGAGATACTTCTTCCACTCTTCACTAGTTTTAGATACGTTCCCCGAAAACAAAAATGCAACTTGATCCGGTTTCCTCTCAGGATTACGAAGAATTCTACCAATTTGCTGGATTAGCATCCTCGTACTGCCAAAATCTGCGAATAAAACTACAATACAAAAATCAGGATTGTCTATACCCTCAATTAGTTTGTATTGATGAACAAAGAAATCGTACTTCTTCTGATCGTCGGAATCTGGAACGTCTTTGGTGAAATTCTTGTAATTTTTGAATGTTTCATGGATACCGATCACGGTTTTTCTCGCACTTTTTAAAGCGCCGACAATTTTTTCGATATCGTCACTTTTTTCACATCTAATTATAGTTTTCGGTTTTTTTATTCCTTGATTAGCAAGAACGCTGCTTATACTTTCTATTTCTTTTAACAAATTAGCAACGAAGTCTTGATGATTTCTTGAAGGAGGGATTGGTCGAATCTTAATTTTTCTTAGGATATTTTGGTTCTCGCAAAACGAGTGTTCCAAAGAATAAAATTTTTCTTTATCAATATTGAAAATCTTGTAATCATTCCTATATGGGGTCGCAGAAAATAATATCGTAGGTTTGCCAAATGAGCGAACCGTATCCCCCCAGGTCAATGCAGGTTCTTTGTGTCCTTCATCAAATACTAGGTAATCACTTTCAGCTTGTAAAAGCTCGAAGATGTCATTATATTTTTCCGTCGATCCTAGTGCTTGTAAAGTCTGTATTGTTGTCACGATTATAAAACGGTTACCCTTAATTTTTTCAAGGACCTCTTCTGCGGTCGTTGGTAGTAATGGCTCAATTACTTGGGATTCCAGAGTTTGTAAGGAATAACCGATCTTAGTCCAGAAGTCTGATTTTAATTCACGAACAATTTGCTCTTTTAAAGCAGTACTTGGCGTTATGATTATGAAGTTTTTATCAGGGTATGCAATGCGAGACAGACATGCAAATACGCCCGTCTTCCCTGTGCCAGTCGGCATTTTAATTAAAAATGCTTTATTGTCGAAATTAACAAAGTAGTGAGCAATCTCACGGATTGCGTCTTTTTGGTGAGGCCAAATGTTTAAAGCGTTTACCTTAAGTAGCCGATTTTCAAGAGAAATGTATGCGTCCGATAGAACCATATTTTAACAGATCTATGTAGTTCGTAATCTTGCTTCATGAAAAATGAGGAAGAAAAAATGCTTGATCTGTACG